>Ga0157363_1000256_pt1 | contig 41291 bp, 39 predicted proteins | sample AttsexASBM1_FD_111477 | JGI IMG/M metagenome (GOLD analysis project Ga0157363, IMG submission 111477) | Fungus gardens microbial communities from leaf cutter ant in Ribeirão Preto, State of São Paulo, Brazil - Atta sexdens ASBM1 | ecosystem: Host-associated > Fungi > Mycelium > Unclassified ... | reverse complement strand
CTCTAAGGAAAAGTATGATTGATGCGGATCGCCTAGTCTCTGCGGAAGTGACTATAGATGAAGAACGCTTTGACCGAGCCTTACGTCCCCGTTTACTGGATGAATATGTCGGTCAACCGCATGTGCGCGAGCAGATGGAAATCTTTATTCGCGCGGCGAAAATGCGGGGCGATGCACTGGATCACTTGCTGATTTTTGGTCCTCCCGGGTTAGGCAAGACGACGCTGGCCAATATCGTGGCAAATGAAATGGGCGTCAATTTACGCACCACTTCCGGCCCGGTACTGGAGAAAGCGGGCGACCTTGCGGCCATGCTGACCAACCTCGAGCCGCACGATGTCTTATTTATTGATGAGATCCACCGTCTCTCTCCTGTCGTGGAAGAAGTGCTGTATCCGGCGATGGAGGACTACCAGTTGGATATCATGATTGGTGAAGGCCCGGCGGCACGTTCGATTAAAATCGATTTACCGCCTTTCACCTTGATCGGCGCGACGACTCGCGCAGGCTCGTTAACCTCGCCATTGCGTGACCGTTTCGGTATCGTCCAACGCTTAGAGTTTTATCAAGTGGCTGATCTGCAATCTATCGTTAAACGCGCGGCAGACTGCTTGGGGCTATCGCTTAGCCAAGAAGGTGCGCTGGAGATTGCGCGTCGTTCCCGTGGGACACCGAGGATTGCCAATCGGCTGCTACGTCGAGTGCGTGACTTTGCCGAGGTGAAAGCCGCGGGGGATATGAACGGAGAAGTGACCGCGAGTGCACTCGATCTGCTTAATGTCGACAGTGAGGGCTTCGATTATATGGATCGTAAATTATTGCTAGCGATTATCGATAAGTTCAGTGGTGGGCCAGTAGGCTTAGATAATCTTGCGGCCGCGATTGGCGAAGAACGTGAAACCATCGAAGACGTTATCGAACCTTACTTGATTCAGCAGGGATTTATTCAGCGGACACCACGTGGACGATTAGCGACCCAGCACGCTTATCAGCATTTCGATCTGCTCGACCAGTATAAACACGTCTAAAAACCCTACGTTTACCGTCCAATAGTCCGAGGAGCGTCATATTTTGGCATTTCTCTGTCTATTCTACTTTCCACCTATCGTTTATACTTGCGAGTCACCATCAGAAATGGGTAAATGATAGGGAAATTATGAACAATTTCAACGTATTAAGCTGCCTAGCTGCCGTAGTGCTGCTCTCAGGTTGTGCATCCGTAAAACCGTCTGTGATTGAGGGAACGAATAAGAGTTCGGTGGGGGTTTTGTACCAAGCCGCGCCAGCAGAGTTTAATGACGGGAGTGTGTATTCTGATTCTGTTTTACGAGAAGTCACGCCAGTCCATAGTGCTACAGGGATGGGGTTGGCAGTGCTCTCTGCCGCATTGGGTAACCTAACGACGGCAAGCTTCGATAAGGACACCTACAAAGGAAACCTGATCAAGACCTTAAAAAATCCAACACTGGATTATTTTGCGCCGAGGGCGAATCAGGCACTTAGGGGGTGGTTAGATAGCCAAGGTGCAGGCTATGCTTACCAACAGCCGCTGAATGTAGGCTATTCGACATGGTCATTGATTTACAAAAATCTTAATAGCAGTGATTCCCTTTACGAATTGAAATACAAAGTGTTCTTTTATAAAAAACCAGAGAAGGGATCGATCTTTAGCGGTTTTATTAAGCAAGCTTGTTCACCCGCCCCAGTGGAGGCTAATTTAGCCGATTGGCGAAATGATCACTATGCAAAAGTGAAAGTGGAAACCCAGCGTCTAATGGATCAGTGTCTGCAACAATTCGAGCAACAACTGCCAATACTCTTAAAAAAATAGCGGTATCGGCTACCCCACGATCAGAAAGATGAGACCTCGGTCATCCCGAGGCCTCATGCCTAATGGGACATCTTCTTTAAGCCACTGAGCATAAAGAGAGCGCTTGCGGTCAGGACAACAGATGGGCCAGCAGGGGTATCGTAATAGGCTGAGAAAGTCAGCCCCCCAGTGACAGCCACCATTCCAATTAGGGTCGCGAAAATCGCCATCTGCTCGGGGGAGTGGGCAAAACGACGTGCAGTGGCTGCTGGAATGATCAGTAATGAGGTAATAATCAGTGCTCCCACAAATTTCATCGAGACACCGATAGTGAGCGCTGTAACCAGCATCAATAACATCCGAGTGCGAGCTAAATTGACGCCATCTACTTGGGCTAATTCGGGACTGACGGTCATCGATAATAGCGCGCGCCATTGCCAGATGATCACAGCGAGTACGATCACTACGCCACCTGCCATCAGAGCGAGATCTTCGGGCATTACGGAGAGAAGATCGCCGAACAGGTAAGCCATTAAATCGACGCGAACATTATGCATCAAACTCACGACGACTAAACCAAGAGATAAGGCGCTGTGCGCCATGATGCCCAGTAAAGTATCGATAGCTAAGTGAGGTCGGTGCTCTAACGCGACTAGCAGGATAGCGAGGATAAGGGTAACGGCAATTACTGCATACCAGGGATTAACGTTTAACAGTAATCCAATCGCGACGCCTAAAAGGGACGCATGGGCGAGGGTATCGCCAAAATAGGACATTTTACGCCAGACAACAAAAGATCCCAGTGGGCCGGCGGTGAGGGTAAGGAGTATCCCGCCTAGCCAGCCCGGTAATAACAATTCAATCATGAGGTCTCATTCTCCTTGCGTAACACTATCCGACCCTTAAGATCATGGCGGTGATTGTGGTGATGTCGATAAATCGCCAATTGTTGCGAGGCTCGGGGTCCAAACATTGCCGTAAATTCCGGATGTTGAGAGACGACTTCGGGTGGACCCGAACAGCAAACATGATGATTAAGGCAGAGGACATCATCGGTTTTAGCCATGACTAAATGAAGGTCATGAGACACCATCAGTACGGCACAATTCAACTCATGACGTAACTGGTTAATCAGATCATAAAGCGCCACTTGGCCATTCACATCGACCCCTTGCGTGGGCTCGTCAAGCACTAATAGTTCTGGCTGACCCAGTAGCGCACGGGCGAGTAGCACACGCTGCATTTCGCCGCCGGAAAGCTTTTGCATGGTTGACAGACGCAGGTGCCCGGCCTTTACCCGCTGTAATGCTGCGTGGATATCTGTATTTTTGGCTTGGCGAGCTAATCGTAGAAAACGATCCACCGTCAGAGGAAGGGTGGTATCTAAATGTAATTTTTGTGGGACATAGCCAATTCGTAATCCCGACTTTTTATTCACGACGCCACGAGATGGTGTGACTAACCCGAGAATTAGTCGTACTAAGGTTGATTTCCCCGCACCGTTAGGGCCCAGCAAGGTTAATATCCTACCCGGTTGCAAGCTTAACGAAATATTTTGCAGGACTTGTTTTTGACCGAATGAAACATCGATATTTTCTAAAGTCACTAAGTTCGATGGCATGGTTAATCAGTTTTCATTTCAAAAAGAGATGTTATATTATCACAACTCCATTTGAGGTTAATAGCTGAGACGCCAGTAATCATGAAAAGAAAAAATCATTTACCTAAACTCGCCTTGGGTTTATCCATCATGTTAGGAATGAATGGCCTCGCGCAAGCGGATGTGGTGACATCTATCAAACCCTTAGGATTTATTGCCGCCGCGATTGCCGATGGCGTCACACCGGTAACGGTGGTATTACCTGACGGAGCTTCGGAACATGATTATGCGCTGCGCCCATCAGACGTGCGTCGGATAAAAAATGCTGACCTGTTGGTGTGGGTAGGGCCTGAAATGGAATCCTTCGTAACACGTAGTGCTGCACAATTACCGGCGAATAAAAACCTTGAACTCTCGGCTCTACCCATGATTCAATCACGGTTGGTGGGCGAAGTTGAAGATGATCACGATCATGCTCCGACGCAAGCAAATAAGCTAACATCTATAAATTCTTCTGATAGGGAACTGTCTGATAGTCATTCTCATCAAGGAACGTATAATTTGCATATCTGGTTGTCACCAGAAATGGCTTTGATGGGTGCTACGGCTATCCATGATCGGTTGGTTCAATTGATGCCTGCACAAAAAAACAGATTAGACAATAATCTGTCGAAATTTAAAGTCAGTTTACAAGATGCCGATAAAGAGATACGCCAACAGCTTAGCGCAGTGAAGGATAAGAGGTATTACGTCTTTCATGACGCCTACACCTATTTTGAGAAACATTACGGCCTGTCACCACTGGGATATTTCACGGTAAATCCTGAAATACAGCCGGGTGCACAGAAATTAAACGAAATCAGAACACAGTTGACTGAGCAAAAAGTGCAATGCGTTTTTGCTGAGCCACAATTCAGACCAGCCGTCATCGACGCTGTTTCTCGCGGGACCTCAGTGCACAAAGGCATTCTTGACCCCTTGGGAAGCAACATCAGCTTATCGCCAGACAGTTATGTGAAATTCCTCTCACAATTGTCGAGCCAGTATACGAGCTGCCTGAAACCTATGAACTAATGAGGAATTTTTACAGTGCAACAGATTGCTCGTTCTGTCGCTCTCGCGCTTAACACCTTACCAAAGCCCCATCGTGTTATGTTGGGGTCATTGACCGCTATGACGCTTGCGGTTGCCATTTGGCAACCGCTACTCAATCACCACGATGAAAATAAAGAAACCTTAGTTCGTAAAATCGAACTAGAAGCGACCCAACACTTAACCGGGACAGACGCTTCCGAGCCTGATGACCAAACCACCCCTTTACCTGATGAAGATCTGCCTGCTGACCAAAAAGAGGCGGAAGGGACTCAAGATGCCAAAGAGTATACCGTTGCGTCAGGAGACACCCTCAGTAGTGTACTAAATCAGTATGGCATTGATCTCTCTAATATCAATGCGCTAGTGGGAAGTGATGGTGCATTACGTAATCTCAATGTTGGACAAAGTCTCAATTGGCAAGTCAACGCGGACGGAGAATTAGATACTTTAGATTGGGAAATTTCCCGTCGTGAAACCCGTCACTATACGCGCAGAGCGAATGGCACCTACAGTATGGAGCGCCAATTACAGCAAGGGGAGTGGCAAGACCACACGCTGGCTGGCACCGTTAAAGGCAGTTTTGCAAGCAGTGCACAGCAGGCTGGTCTCTCTGCAGGAGAAACTGCCTCGGTGATTAAAGCGTTACAATGGCAAATGGATTTTCGTAAACTCCGTAGCGGGGATCAATTCAGCACCATTTTCTCACGCGAAATTCTAGCTGGTAAGCGCATGCAAAGCCAACTTCAGGCTGTTCGTGTTCGCTCGGGCGGGAAAGATTACTACGCTTTTCGCGCAGAAGATGGCAAATTTTATGACCAGAATGCCTCAGGATTAGCAAAAGGATTTTTACGTTATCCAACTGCTAAGACCTATCGAGTCTCTTCAAACTTTAACCCTCGTCGGCTTAATCCAGTGACCGGACGCATTACTCCGCATCGTGGTGTCGATTTTGCTGTCCCTATTGGTACGCCTGTTCTGGCTACAGGGGATGGAGAAGTGGTGGTGGCGAATGCTAAAGGTGGTGCAGCAGGGAAGTATGTTGCCATTCGCCATGGTCGACAATATATGACACGCTATATGCATCTTAGCCGTGTAATGGTTAAACCTGGTCAAAAAGTTAAAAGAGGCGATCGTATTGCATTATCCGGTAATACTGGGCGCTCTACTGGCCCGCATTTACACTTCGAAATCTGGATTAATAACCAAGCGGTTAACCCGCTAACGGCAAAACTGCCGCGAATGGAAGGCTTAACGGGTAAAGAGCGTAAGACCTACCTTGCGCAAGCTAAAGCTTGGCAAAGTCAGCTGACATTCTAATGCGTTGTAGTAAGGCCATGCATCATGCATGGCCTTTTTTTGGGTAACCTCTAGGCGGGCGAGTAAAAGTCTATTGCAAAACTCGCCTCCATCACTATCATTAGCCACTTCTTATAAGAGGCGAGTGCATGATTAACGAGAAACGTAACCAATCTGAGTTTATTCCTGTTTTCAAACGTTCTTTCTTCAAACCCCAGTTCTGGGGAAAATGGCTAGCTATTGGCGTGGCAGGTGCATTGGCCTATATGCCGGCCTCCCTTCGCGATCCGTTGTTAGGGAAATTAGGAAAATGGGTTGGTCAACGAGCAAAGGGTGCTCGCCGTCGTGCGCAAATTAATCTTCACTACTGTTTTCCTGACCTTTCCGTGGCGGAACGTGAAAACATTATTGATGAAATGTTTGCTACTGCGCCGCAGTCAATGGTGTTAATGGCCGAATTGGCACTACGTGACCCGCAACGTATCCGTCAGAAAATTGTCTGGCACGGTAAAGATATTATCGAGCAGTACCAACAATCGGGACAGAATGTCATTTTCCTCGTGCCTCATGGCTGGGCTGTCGATATTCCAGCAATGCTGCTGGCTTCAGAAGGCCAAAGAATGGCGGCGATGTTCCATAATCAAAAAGATCCGTTAATGGATTATATTTGGAACCGATTACGACGTCGTTTTGGTGGTCGTATGCATGCGCGTAATGATGGTATCAAGCCTTTCATTGCCTCGGTCAGGCAGGGGTATTGGGGCTACTATTTACCCGACCAAGACCATGGACCTGAACATAGCGAGTTTGTCGACTTTTTTGCGACGTATAAGGCGACATTACCGGCTATTGGACGGCTAATGAAAGTATGTCGAGCTAAGGTCGTTCCGCTATTTCCAGTTTATGATAGTCGACGCCATCAACTCGAAATTTTTGTGCGTCCAGCAATGGAAGGTCTCGAAACGGCTGACGATAGAACATTGGCAAGACGAATGAATGAAGAAGTGGAATTTTTTGTCGGGCCAAATCCTGAGCAATATACTTGGATCCTCGAATTACTGAAAACGCGCCAAGCAGGTGAAGAGAAGCCTTATCGTCGCAAAGACCTCTTTCCCTATAAATAAAAAAATAGCCGCGTTAGCGGCTGTATTATCTATTCAACGGTGATCACGCGCTGGGTATTGGTAGTGCCAGTGGCGCCCATCACATCGCCTTGTGTGACGATGACTAAATCACCGATGTGCAAATACCCTTTGGTCTTGAGCAATTTGACGGCATCGTGTACGGCGAGTAAGCCATCAGTGTAGCCTGAAATCGCGACTGGGGTCACACCACGATAGAGTGCTGTGCTATTGAGGGTTGCTTCGTGTCGTGACAGGGCAAAGATAGGTAGGCCTGAAGTGATCCGTGAGGTCATCAACGCCGTACGCCCAGATTCTGTCATGGTAATGATCGCCGTGACCCCTTTAAGGTGGTTTGCGGCGTACATCGCTGACATGGCAATGGCCTCTTCAATATTATCAAACTGAATATCTAAACGGTGGCGTGACACATTCACTTTTGGAATTTTCTCGGCACCCACACAAACATTGGCCATGGCCAGTACAGTCTCTGCTGGATATTGACCTGCGGCGGTTTCAGCAGAGAGCATTACCGCATCCGTTCCATCTAACACTGCGTTAGCGACGTCCATCACTTCTGCCCGAGTAGGCATTGGATTAGTGATCATGGACTCCATCATCTGCGTGGCGGTGATACTGGCACGGTTTAGCTGACGCGCCCGGCTAATTAGATTCTTTTGAATGCCCACCAGTTCAGGATCACCAATCTCAACACCGAGATCGCCTCGCGCGACCATGACGACATCACTGGCAAGAATAATATCATCCATCGCTGCTTGAGTCGCGACGGCTTCAGCACGTTCGACCTTTGCAACAATTTTTGCTTGGCATCCAGCTTCTTCTGCTAAACGCCGAGCATAACGTAAGTCGTCACCACAGCGGGGAAAAGAGACCGCGAGATAGTCTACGCCAATTTTCGCAGCCGTAATAATGTCTGCTTTATCTTTATCGGTCAGTGCCTCGGCAGACAGGCCGCCACCCTGTTTGTTAATTCCCTTATTATTAGAAAGAGGGCCGCCAACCGTCACTTCAGTATGAATATTATCGCCTTCAACAGATGTGACGCGCAATTGCACGCGGCCGTCGTCTAATAGCAGAATATCTCCGGCTTTTACATCCTGAGGCAGTGCCTTATAATCGATCCCCACTTGTTGATGGGTGCCTTCCCCTTTAGGTAACGTGGCATTTAAAATGAATGGGTCACCGATGTTCAGGAAGATCTTACCTTCGCGGAAAGTCGAGATGCGGATTTTAGGTCCTTGTAAATCGCCCAGAATAGCGACATGACGGCCCAGTTTTTTGGCTATCGCTCTGACATTATTTGCGCGAGTAAGGTGATCCTCAGGGGAGCCGTGGGAAAAGTTCAGTCGTACCACATTTGCTCCTGCCGCAATCACTTTTTCTAGATTATTATCGCGGTCAGTGGCAGGGCCTAATGTAGTCACAATTTTGGTACGTCTAAGGCGTGTTGACATGGACAACTCCAGTAAGATCATCAATGAAGAGAAAACTCAGTTGTTGAGAATAGGTATTACACTCAATATCGCAGAAAACGATAAATGCTCGCAATGGTTTTAGGGTACAACTTTAGGTACCAGTTTAACAACCGATTAACGTCTCGACGGTAGTCAACATTGATTTCACACAGCAAACTGTTTACCTCACTACTGTAATCGCAGTAAAGTGGGTAATAATATGAATCTAATGCACTTCTTAGCGGATTTTCGCGACTTTACGTTAGAACGAGGAGAATGAAATGGCGTCAACGCAAACAGTCCAGGCTTGCGACCTGGTAATTTTTGGAGCCAAGGGTGATCTGGCACGCCGTAAGCTATTACCTTCGTTATACCAGCTGGAAAAAGCCGGCCAAATCAATCCTGAAACGAAAATTATCGGCGTGGGCCGTGCAGAGTGGGATAAGGCAACGTATATCCAAGAAGTTGATAAAGCCTTAAAGACCTTTATGAAAGAGGAGATCGATCAAGAGATCTGGGCAAAATTAAGCGCACGCTTAGATTTTTGTAATCTAGATGTCAATGAATCGGCGCATTTCACGAAGTTAGGCAAGTTACTTGACCAGAAAAATCGCGTGACCGTTAACTACTTTGCAATGCCACCCAGCACATTTGGGGCAATCTGTAAGGGCTTGGGCCAAGCTAAATTAAATGCTAAGCCTGCTCGGGTGGTCATGGAAAAACCTTTGGGAACCTCTTTAGAAACCTCTCAAGAGATTAACGATAGCGTAGGTGAATATTTTGACGAAAGCCAAGTTTTCCGTATTGACCACTATCTTGGTAAAGAGACGGTTCTTAATCTGTTAGCCTTACGTTTTGCTAACTCTATCTTTGTGAACAACTGGGATAATAAAACCATTGATCACGTACAGATTACCGTGGCGGAAGAAGTTGGGATTGAAGGGCGTTGGGGTTACTTTGACCAAGCAGGTCAGATGCGTGATATGGTTCAAAACCACTTACTGCAAGTGTTAACGATGATTGCGATGTCACCGCCATCAGACTTAACCGCCGCCAGCATCCGCGATGAAAAGATTAAAGTCTTACGCTCACTGCGCAAAATTGACCACACCAACGTCCGTGAGAAAACCGTGCGCGGCCAATATACCGCTGGTTTTGTGCAAGGTAAAAAAGTACCGGGTTACTTGGATGAAGAAGGGGCGAATAAAACCAGTTCGACAGAGACCTTCGTTGCTATCCGTGTAGACATCGACAACTGGCGCTGGGCGGGAGTTCCGTTCTATCTGCGCACTGGGAAACGTCTCCCTGCTAAATGCTCTGAAGTTGTCGTGTATTTCAAAAATCCAGAAATGAACTTATTTAAAGAGTCTTATACTCAACTTCCGCAGAACAAACTGACCATTCGTCTACAGCCGGATGAAGGGGTCGATATCGAGATTCTGAATAAGGTTCCTGGTTTAGACCACAAACATAAGTTACAAACGACTAAATTAGATTTAAGTTTTTCCGAAACGTTTAATGAAAGTCATTTAGCTGATGCGTATGAGCGTTTGTTACTGGAATCAATGCGCGGAATCCAAGCTTTATTTGTTCACCGTGATGAAGTTGAAGCGGCATGGACTTGGGTGGATTCGATTATCGAAGCATGGGAGAAGGATGGTGAGTCGGCCAAGCCTTACCAAGCGGGAACCTGGGGACCCGTCGCTTCCGTTGCGATGATTACCCGAGATGGGCGTTCATGGAATGAGTCTGAAACCCCGTTAGAGTAATTGATGACCGCCAGCCTAGCTGGCGGTTTTTTTTTAGTTACCGTCCGAAACTTCAATTGATGCAGCACTGGATAGCGCAACAGAAATAGCCTGTTCCACTGTCTCACCGATCGCCAGTGCCACACCTAAGCGTCGACGTCCCGCAATACTGGGTTTAGCAAACAATCGTACTTGTTGACCCGCTGCTAAGGCTTTGTCTAACCCAGCATAACTTATCGTTTCACTGTGGAGTGAAGGGAGAATAACGGCAGAGGCTGAAGGGCCATACTGACGAATATGACCGATGGGGAGCCCTAAGAATGCACGAACATGTAAGGCAAATTCAGAGAGATCCTGTGAAATCAGCGTCACCAAGCCTGTGTCATGAGGACGAGGGGACACTTCACTGAAGATAACGTCGTCGCCGCGTACAAAAAGCTCGACACCGAAAAGTCCGTATCCTGAGAGAGCCGTGACGACTTGGCGAGCGATATCTTGTGCACGTGCTAGGGCAATATCACTCATCTGTTGCGGCTGCCAAGATTCACGGTAATCTCCTTCTTCTTGACGATGACCGATAGGAGCACAAAAATGGATTCCATCCACGGCATTGATCGTCAGGAGCGTTATTTCGAAGTCGAAATCGACTAAGCCTTCAACGATGACACGGCCTGCACCCGCACGGCCACCTTGTTGAGCATAGTCCCAAGCTGCTTCGCACTCATCAGGGTGACGAAGTAGACTTTGCCCTTTACCGGATGAACTCATAATGGGTTTAACGAAACAAGGGAAGCCAATGGCCTCCACCGCCTCTAAAAATTCATGTTGCTGGCTCGCAAAACGGTAGCGAGAAGTCGGCAGGGATAATTGTTCTGCGGCGAGTTGGCGGATACCCTCGCGATTCATGGTAAGTTGTGTTGCTCGAGCGCAGGGAACGACGGTTAAGCCAGTCGCCTCCAATTGCACCAGTGTCTCGGTAGCGATAGCCTCGATTTCTGGCACGACAAAGTCCGGTTTTTCAAGATCGATGACAGATTTCAAGGCCTCGCCATTCAACATATCGATGACATAGGCGCGATGAGCGACGTGCATCGCCGGGGCATGTTCATAACGGTCCACACCAACCACTTCAATGCCTAAACGTTGACACTCGATGGCTACTTCCTTGCCTAACTCTCCACAACCTAACAACATCACTTTTGTTGCATTTTCACGTAACGCAGTACCGAACTTTCGCATAACACTTTCCCAAACTCGATGAAGATAACTGCAGAGTAGTCTAAACGAAAACGTTTGCGTTGGCACGTCTTAAGCTAGGGTTAGGAAAGTAGGTAAGGGCACAAGAAACATGCGATACTGGGATGATAACTTACTCTATCGGTATTTAACGCCATGATCACACCTCCTAAAGCCCGTCGACTTCCTTTCACTCATCAGATACATGGTGATAAACGAGAAGATCACTTTGCATGGTTACGTGATGATCAGCGAGCTGATCCTGACGTAATTAACTATTTAGTTGCTGAGAATCAGTGGTGCGAACAACAATTGGCCCCACTGGCAAGCCTTGAGGCAACCCTCTATGAGGAAATGACCGCAAGAATTCCCGGTAATGACCATTCGGTCCCCTTTTTGAAAGCAGGACATTGGTATCAACAGCGTTATCAGCAAGGGGATGACTACCCTCATTGGGTGTGGCGTAAAGATAGTGAAGCGGCATCGTGGCAAACCTTACTGGATTGCAATCAACGAGCCCGTAACGCGGACTATTACGAACTGGGTGCATTAGAAATCACCAATGATCACCGTTATATGGCAGTGACTGAAGATTATTTATCAAGGCGGGAATATGTCTTACGTATTCAACGCTTAACCGATCAAATCTGGCTCGATACGGTCATTGAAGGGATCTCACCCTCGATAGTCTGGGCCAATGATGGTCAGACACTCTTTTATATCAAACAAGATCCTCAGACTTTGTTACCTTGGCAGGTATGGCGTCATACGCTGGGAACGGACCCGGCAGAAGATGGTTTAGTTTATGAAGAACAAGATGATAGCTACTATGTTAGCTTAACGGGAAGTAGTTCTGAGCAGCGTTTATTTATCGTACTTGAGAGTTCGACAACCAGTGAGGTCTGGGCCATCGATGCAGATAAGCCCGATTTACCGCCATGCTGCATAGTGCCTAGACGTGAGGATCATGAGTACAGTATCGACCACTTTCAGGGACATTATTATATCCGTTCTAATCGAGAAGGGATTAATTTCGGGCTCTATCGTTGTGCCGAATCAGAGACGAGCGAGGATTGCTGGCAGCAAGTGATCGCAGTGTCAGAGGATCGTATCATTGAAGACTTCCAGCTCTTTAATGACTGGCTTGTCACTGAAGAACGTCTGCAAGGTAAAATGGTGCTCTGTCAATATACTCTCACCGGCAAAAATCGCTTTGTATTACCAAAGCAAGCGGAAAATGGCGTGGTATGGATAGGGCATAATCCTGACGCTAATAGTACAAGCTTACGTTTCGGTTACAGCAGCTTAATTTCACCGACCACTACTTACGAATGGGATCTCAATACTCATCGGTTATCCCAGTTGAAGCAAGTGCATATTCCACGCTACGACGAAAGTGACTATGAAAGCGACTGGCGTTGGTTGACCATGCGTGACGGCGTTCAAGTGCCAGTCTCACTCGTTTGGCGCAAGGACTGCTTACAACCTAACAAAAATCCGTTGCTGATGTATGGTTATGGTGCATACGGTGCAGCGCTGGAGGCTGATTTTAGTTTTACGCGTCAAAGTTTACTTGACCGAGGGTTTGTCTACGCCATGGTACATGTGCGCGGAGGGGGGGAATTAGGTCGTGCATGGTACGACGCTGGACGGCTCGGTAATAAAATGAATAGCTTCTACGATTTTATCGACGCGACAGAGCAATTATTGCAGCAAGGCGTGGGGGATCCGCATCGTTGTTACGCGATGGGTGGAAGTGCTGGCGGATTACTGGTCGCCGCGGTGAGCAACATCGCACCAACCTTGTTTCACGGCATTCTTGCGCAAGTGCCCTTTGTCGATGTGGTCAGCACAATGCTAGACGAAACAATCCCACTCACTACCGGCGAGTATGAAGAGTGGGGAAATCCTAATAATAAGGCAGATTATGCGATGATCAAAGCCTATAGCCCCTATGATAATGTCTGTGAACAAGACTATCCTCACCTTTTCGTAACGACAGGTTTGCACGATTCACAAGTTCAGTATTGGGAACCGGCAAAGTGGGTGGCTAAGCTTAGAGAACTGAAAACCGATAACCATCAACTTCTCCTCTACACCGATCTTGATGCAGGACACGGCGGAAAGTCCGGGCGCTATCAAGCCTATGTTGATATCGCACGGGAATGTAGCTTCCTGATAGGATTAGCCAGTGGCTGTTGGCCTAAGTCTTAATTTTGGGCTCATAAGGTAAGCGTGACAACGTCACAGAAAGCTGGCGATAGGTGGTCAGCTTTTCTTGAAAATGGGCACGTAATGATTCGGGTTGCTCATTTTCAACATGAATGGGAACGACTGGCATATTGTAGCGTTCTTTGAAAGCGACACCTGCCGCCGCTAATTCGGTATTGAGTTGGTTTTTCTCTTCTGCACTGAGTTCAGCGAGATTATAGGTCATGATGTTAGGTTCCTTGTGGGCAGTGAAGGGGATACAATTTATGCTTTCTGCTGCCACTTAAATACGTCATTTGCTACACTGTGCGGTAAGTCACATGGCGGTTTTATTATTACGAATTTAAGGCATTATTCCAATGAAAAAACTCTTATCCGTACTCTTACTTACCATCGTTAGTGGGCAATCCTTTGCATCTGAAGTGATTACGGTAAGCCGACGTGAAATCGGTAAACAACAGTGGCCGCTAACTCGTGAAGAGATCATGTTACGTTGCGATAAAGATGGCGGGCTTTTTGCCATTAATGACAGTACGTTAATGCAATATCCACTCAATACGATTGCACAACAAAATGTGGATCAAAAGAAAAGCCAAGGCCAACCTATTTCGCTTATTCAAGCTGAAGATCCACAACAACCCGGCAAGAAAATGGACCTGGCGCCTTTGACGTCGCGTGCGCAAGCCTTGTGCGGACAATAAGTAATGAGTGGTTTAACTGCTACGCGTAACGACTAAGTATTTGATATGTTGGAGATTCATTTAGATCTCCAATTCTTTCCTAAAAGGTTGATCCTAGACAATATCTAGTGAGTTAAACCTCTGCCTTCGACTGACCAACCTCGTAGAATCTCTAGACTCGAGCACAGATATGATGCTCGGTCTATATAAGGGGATTTTTATGCGTTCTAAAATTAATTATAAGATCATTCTCTGGGCGACTCTGCTGGCAGGGTTTATGAGTTCATTGGTGAAATGGGGTTCTGAAGTGAATATGCCGCCTCGCGTTGCAGGTGAAATTTCCCCACCTGGTGCCAACATTGATGCATGGTTGGGGTGGGCGGGCATTAATCAACATTCACTGGATTATCTTTATCAAGGAAACTCAGTATTAGGGGCGGTAACGCTTTACCACTGGCTCTTTAGCTTTGTCTTTGCTTTTGTATACATTGTGGGGGCCTATTATTGGCCAAAAGTTCGGCTGGGTTATGGTGTGGCTTACGGTGTCATCATAACAGTGGTGATGCATGGTTTCTTAATCCCTGCCTTCGGTTTTCGTAATCCTGTTTATGATGAAGGACAAACGGGATGGTTGTGGAACCTCAATGGTTATGAACTATGGAGTGAAATCATTGGCCATATCTGTTGGTCAGTAAGTATTGAGTTCAGCCTTATTGCGGTACTAGCACTGTTCGCTCAGCCTATTAAAGGAACGTGGCGTCGATAATGTGATTCGACACCGAATCGTCCTGCGGTTCGGTGTCGGAGTTGGCCTTAGGGTTTGGCGGGTGTGGTAGTGGCTGGCGGCGTGCTTTCTTCGAGTTTTTCACCGTTCTTTTCTTTCTCTTTAATCTCTTTTTTCACCCAAGCACGATCTTCATCAGTCAGCTCTGAAGCATGGGTATTACCACTGCTCAATAACCAATAGAGCATTGCTAGTTGTGTGAGTCGTACACCACTATTACCACGGGTATTGATAGCATTTTTAAGCCGTTGCGAAGGAGCCTGTTGGCTCAAGGAACGGTACTGCTCTGCACCGGGTATCCCTTGTTTACCCGAGGATGAAGCGCTCTGTTGCGCTGTCGGTGCTGGCGTGGCGGTAGGTTGGTTTTTTTGCTGCACTGGACGTTTGAACATTTTCGAAGACCCAAAGCCCCTTGACGAAAATGAGCGCGCGTCACTAAAAGTAGAAACGGTCATTAAAAGAGCAGGCAATAGGATCAGTAGCGGTCGGGCAATTTTTTTCATTATCGTTCCCAGAGGATAAATAAAATAATCAATAAGGCCAGTTAGAGCCTTTAAGGAATGGGCTAGGGAATTATAACAAGATAGGGTGCGCGGTTGGAGATACCAATGTAAAGAATCAAAAGACTCCTCAAAGCTTAATTATTATACTGACAAAACTTTAATCGAATTGACAATCCCCCCTTTATACCTTCTAGCTATGTAGGGGGGAGTCCTTTATTTGAACAAGGGTCCGTTACGGACAAGTTCTCTGGGTAAACTATTTTTAATCCGCTGATTGATAATCTTAGCCAAGCCTAGCACCTGTTGCTGGTAACTCACCAAACATTCGCCTTTAGGCAATGGTATATCCGGATAGATATCACGGCCTCGATACCATTCAGCTGCTTGCTCGGCTGTCAGCTCGACCGTTGAAGTAGTAGGCATAGCCAGTGCGGTTATCGCTTCATGGTGCCAACGATAGCCTTTATTATGTATCTCTGCTAATCGAAAACCGAGCCGTGAGAATTTGACTTTACCCATCAGTGACTCGACCATTTTAGGGAATAGCCAGAGTTCTTTATCTCGTTGCCAGAGACTGAGCGAATTTCCCCATTGGATACCAATAGAAGCAGCTTGCTCCATAATCAGGTGTTGCGTTTTAGTCGGTACCGGTTGAAAAGGAAGCTTACCCACTTTAAAACCAGGATGAGGAAGAGGCTCAAGGCCACGCCTTTTACGTAAACTTGCTACGAAGAATCCTTCACTGTCGAAACGTTGCGGGAAAACATGAAGATAGCCTTCTGGCGTGACTACACGTTCTGCGCCTGGGAAAAGAGAGCCCAAAGGTTCGACCTCAACGGCATCCGGAAAAGTCGCCGAGAGAGACGCAATAACCTGCTGGTTCTCAATGGTGTTAAGTGTACAGGTTGAGTAGATGAGTCGACCACCTGGTTTAAGAGCATGGAAAGCACTGACTAACAGTTCACGTTGAGTCTGGGCAATCTCTTCAGTACTCTCCAGGCTCCAATGCGTGAAAGCCTGAGGATCTTTGCGAATCACTCCCTCTCCAGAGCAAGGGGCATCTAATAATATTGCGTCGAACTGTTCTGGTAAAGCCGCACCGAACACTCGTGCATCGAAGTGGGTAAGCGCGGTATTGACCACGCCACAGCGGCTAATGTTGGCGTGTAAGACTTTGACCCGGCTCGCGGCATACTCATTCGCCACAATAAGCCCTTGGTTCGCCATTTTGGCGGCAATTTGTGTCGTTTTGGAGCCCGGAGCTGAAGCCATATCCATCAACATCAGGGGCTGTTCCTGCGAAGCAAAAAGGGCTTGTACAGGTAACATCGAGCTAGGTTCTTGAATATAGAATAGACCGCTCAGATGTTCTGCGTAGCTGCCCAAGGGGGTTTGCTCATCGTTAACCTGAACCCAAAATCCTTCTTCGCACCACGGAACTGGCGTGAGTTGCCAAGGATAATCTGCCGTCAATGCTAAGAATTCTGAGACACTAATCTTAAGCGTGTTGATGCGAATAGCGCGTCGAAGAGGGCGTTGACTGATGGCGATAAAATCTGCGAAATCATCTTCGTTAGGCAGCGCTTGGCGCATGAGTTCTAGAAATTGGGCGGGAAAATGGATGGCTTCAGTACTCACAATGGGATCCATAGCGGTCAAAAGCCTAGTGTAACATGAACACGGGCAGTAATACTGCCCGTGTAGAGGGGATTATTCTTGGCGAGGGATAGCCGTTCCCCACTTCTGCCAACCGTCTGGCGCCTCATCCCGCAATAAAAAGTGTTTATTCGATTCTGCTGCCGGGGCAAGAGGAACCGTTGGCGGCGTCGCAAATTGAATACCTCCCCGAATAAATTGCTGGAAGGTACCTGTTTTAACCACACCACCGGTCAGACCAAAATCAAGCGAGTAGCCAGAGGCCAACCAAAACACCGAGTTATTCCGGACCAGATGTTGGTAACGCGTGCTGATACGCATCGCTATCTGAACGCGATCGGCTAAATTCCCCAGAGAGGTACCAGTGACAGTACCGACTTCAACGCCACGGTAGAGCACTGGTGTACCGACGGTGAGGGTCCCGGCATCCGGAGCATCAACATAGACGTTCAAGCCATCTAAATAGCGTGAGTCGGTGATCGTATCCTCTTGCAGTTCGAAGCTGCGTCGTATACTCCCTGTTCCTGGGTCGACATTCACATAAGGCTGTAACAGTGACTCTAGGTGGTTGACACCGTTTGATGAGATTTCCGGTGAGACCACAGAAAATTGGCTACCGCTGCGAGCGAAATGTTGATCATATTCAGGGTAGAGAACGGCTTTTGCCTCAACTTGATGCAAGTTTTGACTGAGCGACAGGCTCTCAACTTGACCCACATTAATTCCTAAATATTTAATCGGCATCCCTGCGGTCAATTTACTCCCATCAAAGGTATGGAAAGTAATTTGACTACCGACGGCATTCGCCGCATTACGACTAGCAAAAAGCTCTCGGTAATTCCCTTTCTGTTTGGTCACTCCTGAGAGGCTATCGAAGCTGATTGCACCTTTTAAGGCCCGGTTAAGTGGGGTGGCCTGTACAGTGATGCCATTGGAATTAAATTGAACTCTCGCACCGCCTTCTGCCCAGAATACGGTAGAGTCAGTAATCAGCTTTCGGTATTCTGGTGCAATGTGAACTGAGACAATAAAATTGTCAGCATTCGGAGTGATATCGACAATTTCACCGACTTGGTAACGGCGATAGAGCACCACGCTGCCTGCTTGAATATCGGGTAGACTTGAGGCTTTTAGTTTTAATGTCACCGAGGGTTTATCCCCTTGCGTTTTATCCTTGGCTGCATCGTCATCAGCATAAAGAGGATAATGTGCGCTTGGCTGGCCTTTCTGTCCGGTATTTACGCGAATACCACCTTGAATCCATTGTTGTGGCGGAGCGCCCACCAGCTTCAAGCCATCGAGGCCCATACGAATACGAATCTGACTATCGGCGATAAACTGGCTGTCAGCATGGATAAAATGACGGTATTGGGGTTCAACCGAGACCTGAAAGACAACGCCGCGGTCCGTAAGGGTTCTTTGGGCGATTTTACCGATCGGTACGCCATTCAAAATCAAAGGCTGACCAGCGTCGATGCCATAACTCTCAGGGGCGGTTAATTCAAGCGTTAAGCTATTTGGCACCTGTAGTAGTGATTGGCTCGCTGGCAGTACGGTAAATTCTGTCGCCGCTTCTCCCTCGCCAGGAATTAATTGTAATACGGTTCCCGCGAGTAACGATCCTACCGAGAGGTTACCACCTTGTAGGCTAGGTTGACGCATCTCGATACGCGTGCCTGTGCGCATCAACCCGACGACACTTGGGTCGACCGTCAGTTCGCCAGTAACATGACGTTGATCGGTCAAATTGATATGGGTAAGCGTACCCACTTGCAAACCTTGATACATCAATGCTGTTGACCCTGCGGTGAGGTTGTCTGCACTGGGTAGCTTTAAAATGAAATTTACGCCGCGCTGGCTTTCGGCAAGATTAGGATAGAGTTCATAACGCTCCTGATTAGTTGCAGACTCTGAGTCTTGAGGTGAGTCAAAGGCAATGGCACCGTTGATCAGTGCGGGAACGCTAGTAAGATTTACATTCACCCCAGATGCGCCTAACTTAGCCTGTAGTCCTGAAACGTTCCAAAACCGACTGCTTTTCTTGACCAGTTGCGTATACCGCCTTTCAATTAGCACATCTATCAGAACGCCTTTGCCTTGTGGCGCAAAACTGTAATCATAAACGCGACCTACGGGAACTTTTTGATAATAAACCTGAGAACCGGTATTCAATGAGCCTAAATCATCCGCGTGAAGTTGAATAATTAGACCACCATTATTAACGATATTTTTAGGCTGGCTATCAGACGCAGTGAAATTATCTGTTGTAGCTCCATCACCGGGCATCATACCAATATAGTTACCCCCGACCAGCGCATCTAAGCCCGATACCCCTGCCAAAGAGGCTTGCGGAGTGACTAGCCAAAATTTCGTATTCGCTCGTAGGGCATCTTTCATACTACTCTTGATACTGGCTTTAATTTTAATTACGCGATAGTTATCAGTCAGGACGATATCCTGAACAGTTCCAATCTCTACGCCTTGGTAGCGAATAGGCGTGCGACCAGGAACAATGCCGTCAGCAGTATGGAAATTAATGGTAATAGTCGTGCCACTTTCTTGATAATTCTTCCACAGAAGCCACCCAGTAATCAGGATTGCCACGATGGGAAGAAACCAAAAAGGGGAAAGACGGCGCTTTTTTTTAACCGTAGCGCTAGTCGGTGTATTCGGCGTTTCCTGTTGCATGGGCATCCCAGAGTAAGCGGCTATCGAGCCATTCTACGGATAGAATAGTAAGAAAAACAGCGGAACCAAAATAAAGGGCGGCTGGCCCCATTGTAAAAGCAAGGAGTTGATCACGGTCCACTAAAGACATCATTAGCGAAATAACAAAGAGATCGAGCATAGACCATCTTCCAATCCATCTCACTGCCCTGAGTAATCTTACCCGAGTTTTTAGACCTTGTTCACACCCCATATGAATACTTAATAATAGCGCGAGTAAAATAATAACTTTGCTAACCGGCACCAAGATACTTGCCGTAAAAACCACCATGGCAATGGGGATATTTCCACTGGCAAGGGAGACTATGCCAGAGAAAATAGTGTCGTCTTGGCGAGCACCGTTCAAATAAATAATGGAAATAGGCAGCAGGTTAGCCGGGAAAAGAAAAATAATCGAGCTAATCAGCGCCGCCCACGATTTTTGTAGACTGTAAGGAATGCGTGGCATCAATTTGACATGACAGCGAGGACAGCGCCCGCGTTCGTCCGTTTGTCCGCTATAGTGACAGTAAATACAGCACTTGACCTCTTCTGGTTTGAGCGCTTGTCGCGGTTGCGGATAAAATCTATGCCATAAGCTTTCGACATCAAGATGTATAATCAGCAGCAAATAGATGAGGGTAAGACTGATAAAAGCGACTAGGCCATATCCCGCAAAGAGATCGGCATAATCTTTAACTTTGATGGCAGCAACAATAACCCCAATTAAGTAGATATCAAACATAATCCACTCTTTGAGCTTATCTAGTACCAAAAGCACTGGGCGCAAATTCATTCCTAGCCTTTTACCGATGGCTAAGTAAACAAAGCTAAGCGCCAATGCCAGTGGTGTACCGATAATACAAAAGCAGACCATTGCGGCAGTGATGATGTCACCTTGATTAACCATTTGCATTACACCCGCCAGCATGCTGGCACTGATGGTCATACCGAGCAGACGAATTTGAATTAGGGGCAGAGTCCATGCCAAGGGCATCAAGCAAAGCATTATACAGGCTAGGCAACATAGTCTAGAGAAAGACCAATCCCTGCCTGTTGCAACTTTCGCCCTACATCGAGGGCAATAAGCGACTTCACCTTCCTTCAAAATAGGATGGTGATAAATATGGTCACATTCCACACAGCGCTTGAGGTCTGTAAAGGTTTCATTGGGACTGATAGCGGTAATTTTCATTGCGCGTTATCAGTAATTATCGTTACAAAGCATAAAATTTTCATTGTTAGGTAATTAGGTCTGCTATAGTCGTTGAAAGCGTAATGTATCAGAAGTTCCCTGAAGAAGAATATAAGCATAGTTGAGCGTCATACGATGTCTATTTCTTTCACTCATTCAAGGTCTCTTCCGGATTCATCAATGTCACTTTATGGTTGGAAAATGAGTAAGTCTGAATTTTATCAAGATATGTCCCGTGACCTCGGCGCCCTTAATAGTGGTGAGCGAGCCTTTTTGCCAATTCTAGCAAATTGTAGTGCGTTACTTTTTGAAAGAATGGCGGGGTTAAATTGGGTAGGTTTTTATCTGCTCAGTGAACAAGACACTTTAGTGCTTGGCCCATTTCAAGGCAAATTAGCTTGTGTTCGTATCCCAGTTGGAAAAGGGGTGTGTGGTACTGCAGTCGCTACCGGTGAAGTACAACGGGTGGCTGATGTCCATCAATTTAGTGGCCATATTGCTTGTGATTCAGCCAGCAATAGTGAAATCGTATTACCGCTACGTTGTAATGGAGAAATTATCGGTGTTTTAGATATCGATAGTCCACATTTTTCCAATTTTGATCATGAAGATGAAGCCGGTCTTGAATCTGTCGTGAACACTCTTGAGACCTTACTCTCAGCAACAGAAATTTCTCTTTTTTTACAACAATTAAAAGGTAATTTCGCTGAAGCATAGCAATTAGCGCTGTAGTCATTATAATGTCGCTTGTTCATGCCTGCGTTGGTCGGCAAAACCGTTGTAATCAGGAAATTTCATGGAAAATCAACCTAAGTTGAGTAGTAGTAAAGAAGTCATTGCATACCTTTCGCAGCAATTTCCAAGCTGTTTTATTGCTGAAGGTGAAGCTAAGCCGTTAAAAATCGGTATTTTTCAGGATTTAGTCGAGCGTATTCCCGCAGAAATGAGTCTGAGTAAAACTCAGTTACGTTCAGCGCTTCGCGTCTATACCTCGAGCTGGCGCTATCTTTACGGAATTAAAGCAGGTGCGACTCGCGTAGATCTCGATGGTAACGCATGTGGCACCTTAGAAGAGCAACATGTTGAACATGCTCGTCAGCAATTAGAAGAAGCAAAAGCGCGTGTTGCTGCACATCGTGCCAAACAACGTAGCGAAGCTAAAACTGATGAAGCAGGCAAAGCGGAACGCCGCCCACGCAAACCAACAGCCCGTAAGCCTGCTGCACAGAATGCGTCTGCGACGGAAAATAAACCTCGTAAGCCTAAAAACGACTCGCGTCAATCATCCTCTGCAGAGGGAAAAGCCGTTACTGACACTTCAGTGCTGAAAGTCGGTCAACCCATTCGCGTTAAAGCAGGTCTGAGTGCCGTCGAAGCTACTGTCCTTGAAATCTCTAAAGAGGGAGTTCGAGTTCAATTAGCCTCGGGACTGGCAATGATTGTACGCCCAGAACATTTGCAGTTCTGAAACGGAGAGTGACCCAGGCATGAACACCAGTTTTAAAGTCAGTTTACTTGTCGCCACTCTGTTTATGGGGCAAGCCTTTGCTGCTGATCCAATCACTCGTGAAGATCAGATCCCACAATTACAAGAGCAGCCGCAACAAGTTACGGTAAGTCAGCGTGTTACGGCACGCTTTACTCAGTCGCATTATCGGCAAATCACATTAGACGCCGCCTTTTCAAATAAAATATTTGATCGGTATCTGAATATGATCGATTACAGCCATAATATTCTACTGAGTAGTGACATTGCTCAATTTGCTAGTAAAAAATCGCAAGTTGGACAAGAACTGGAATCTGGGAATCTTGACACTTTTTATCAGTTATTCAACTTATCCCAGCGTCGTCGCTTTGAACGTTTGCAATACGCCCTGGGCGCATTAGCGAAACCGATGAATTTCACTTCTCATGATTCTATTGATTTGGACCGGAGTAAAGCACCGTGGCCAACGTCCACCGACGAGCTCAATAAATTGTGGGATGCCAAGGTTACCTATGATGAGCTAACCTTAAAACTCGCAGGGAAGAATGAACAAGAGATCCGTGATACGTTAACTCGACGCTATAACGCAGCGTTACGTCGCGTATCACAAACGACCAGCGAAGATGTTTTCCAAACGGCAATGAATGCCTTCGCGCATGAGATTGATCCGCACACTAATTATCTTTCACCCCGTAATACTGAACAGTTTAATACTGAAATGAGCTTATCCTTAGAGGGGATAGGGGCGGTATTACAGATGGACGATGATTACGCGATGATTAACTCGATGGTTGCTGGTGGTCCTGCAGCGCGGAGTAAATCGCTGAGCATTGGTGATAAAATCATTGGTGTCGGACAAGCCGGGCAGCCCATTGAAGATGTCGTCGGTTGGCGTCTTGATGATATTGTTGAAAAAATTAAAGGTCCTAAGGGAAGTAAAGTCCGTTTAGAGATCCAGCCTGCCACTAAAGGCAGCAAAACACGTATCATCACACTAACTCGTGCGCGTATTAGGTTGGAAGACCGTGCCGTGCAAGGTTCTGTGCATCAAGTCGGTAAGAATAAAGTCGGCGTACTCGATATTCCTGGTTTCTACGTCGGCCTGACCGATGACGTAAAAGTACAATTACAAAAACTGCAAAAACAGCATGTCGATAGCATTGTTATCGACTTACGCACTAACGGTGGTGGAGCATTAACTGAAGCGGTATCGCTTTCTGGTCTGTTCATCCCTTCAGGTCCAGTGGTTCAAGTCCGTGATAACACTGGTAATATCCATCAAGATAGTGATGATGATGGGGTGGTTTATTATAACGGCCCATTAGTCGTGTTAGTAGATAGATTCAGCGCCTCTGCCTCGGAGATTTTCTCAGCTGCGATGCAAGACTACGGCAGAGCTTTAATTGTTGGTGAGCCGACTTTCGGGAAAGGGACGGTTCAGCAATATCGTTCATTGAATCGTATTTACGATCAAATGCTGCGTCCAGATTGGCCTGCATTAGGATCGGTTCAGTACACTATCCAAAAGTTCTACCGTATTAATGGTGGCAGTACTCAGCGTAAAGGTGTCACACCAGACATCTTGATGCCAACAGGGGTAGAGACCATTAAAACAGGCGAGAAATACGAAGATAATGCCTTGCCTTGGGATAGTATTAAAGCGGCCAGCTATTCTCCTATGGCTGATCTACAGCCTTATGTGGCTCAGTTGCGACAAGAGCATGAGGCGCGTATTGCCAAAGATCGTGAGTTCCAATATATCATCAAAGATATTCAACGCTTCGATGCGATGAAAGATAAGATGGATATAGTGTCACTCAACTTGGCAGAACGTCAAAAAGAGAATAAAGAAGAGGATGCTTTACGTTTAGAACGTATTAACGCTCGTTTCCAAGCTGAAGGGAAAAAACCTCTGGCCTCATTAGATGCGTTGCCTAAAGATTATAAAGAGCCAGATCCTTATCTTGATGAAAGTGTCGCGATCGCAAATGATCTCGCCACTGCGGAGAGTAAAAATCCGCCAGGATCAACGACCACTAAGAAGTAATGTTTAGTTATAAGATAAACCCGCTACGGCGGGTTTTTTTATGTTTGCCTCTCTGCATGTCAGTTAAATAAGACAAAGTGCGAGAAGTGTATGACAAAATGTAAAGTTATGTCTTTTCAGTGGGATAACCCCGCGTACCTCTTGAAAACTCTTGGTAACAGCCTAGGATAGTGCCAAATAAGTTTTGGTTCAGTCTTCAAGGAAATATAAACGTCTATGATGCGTATCCTGTTGTTCCTAGGTACTAACCTCGCTGTAATGGCGGTGTTCGGGATTATTCTTAGCTTAACTGGTATTCGTTCGGCCAGCATTCCAGGCTTGATGATTATGGCGGGTTTATTTGGCTTTGGTGGCTCGTTCATCTCACTAATGATGTCCAAATGGATGGCATTGCGATCCGTAGGCGGAGAAGTGATTGAACAACCGCGCAATGAAACCGAAAGATGGTTAATGCAGGTCGTCACCCAGCAATCACAACAAGTTGGGATTACACCTCCGCAAGTTGCCATCTATCACGCACCTGATATCAATGCCTTCGCGACCGGTGCAAGAAAAAATGCGTCCCTTGTTGCCGTATCAACGGGGCTACTACAAAACATGAATCGCGATGAAGCCGAAGCTGTAATTGCTCATGAAATCAGTCATGTTGCTAATGGTGATATGGTGACCATGACGCTAATCCAAGGGGTTGTGAACACCTTTGTTATTTTCATTTCACGAATTATTGCGCAAGTTGCATCGGGTTTCTTAAGTTCCGACCGTGAAGAAGAGGGGAGCAATGGTAACCCTCTGGTCTACTTTGCGGTGGCGACCGTTTTAGAATTAGTGTTCGGTATTCTGGCAAGTATCATTACGATGTGGTTTTCGCGTCACCGTGAGTTTCATGCCGATGCAGGTTCCGCAAAGCTAGTGGGGCGTGAAAAAATGATTGCGGCATTGGAGCGTTTAAAAACCAGTTACGAGCCGCAAGAACCAGGCACAATGGCCGCATTTTGTATCAACGGTAAACAAAAAAGTTTAAGCGATCTCTTCCTGTCCCATCCGCCGTTGGAGAAACGTATTGAGGCACTACGCCAAGGTCAATATATCAAGTAACCTAGTATCACATTTCCATATCAACATTTGTTTTACGTAATAATGGGCAGCGCTCAGGCGCTGTCTCGGAAGTAAACAGATATTCCGCGTTGATTAACCCTCTCCCCGTAAGATATTCACAGCGAAGATTAAAGCCCGTTTTGTCAGCTTCTCGGTAAGTCAACACCCCATAATCGGATACCATCATTATCGCCCAACCGCCGATTACAACTATTAACAATCTCGTTAACATGCTTGTCGATTTCCTGCTAGTAATTCTGAGCTAGGGAACTAGCATGCCTTTGAGCGGGGTAATAATCGATAAGAGATAACTGAAAGCCGCTCCCCAATAATCCTGATGACCAAGTCACACAGAGCGAGTAGAATAAACATAATTTCAATGAAGATGAGCAGTGGGGTGAAAATGAATGAATTGGTTGCTGGCGGCGGGAGCTATATGTTACCTGCGCTATTCGGAATTGCGGTGGTATTTTTCTGTGTAGTGGTATTTATTTCAATGCGTAAAGCAGTTAGAGCTAATGACCAAATCTTATTATTGGAAGCTTTACTGCGTGAACAGCGTAAACAAACTAAAGTATTGCAACAGTTAGTTGAATTAAGCTGTGAGCCAGAGGTGACTGAATCTGACTTGGAAAGTCCACAAGAACTCGCTGTAGAAGAGCCTTCACACTTAACTTTTAGAGCAGAACGATAAGTATTTAGCAAGCGTTTGCATAGTTGGAAGCTGCTAAGGTTTAAGACTTTTTTTCATGTATAGGGAGTCTAAAATTAACGATAAATATTTAAAATGCTTATCATTAGATTTTAGTTAAAAAGCCCTTGCCATAAATAAAGTTATATGTGATAACAATTATTAGGATAAACGAGAACAGCACGTTGTTGTAAAGTTTTTGGTAAACCAGTTACGAGTCAGTCAAAGTTACTAAGTCTTGTCTGTTGCCATTTATGAACACCACTTCATACACTATTTCTCGATTTTCTGTCTTTACGGCCTGCGGGCAACTATTATTTTTAAGGAATTGGTAAAATGGCAAAGATTAAAGGTCAGGTTAAGTGGTTTAACGAATCTAAAGGTTTTGGTTTCATCACTCCTGCTGACGGTAGCAAAGATGTATTCGTACACTTCTCTGCAATCCAAGGTAATGGTTTCAAAACTCTGGCTGAAGGCCAAAACGTTGAGTTTGAAATCCAAGACGGACAAAAAGGTCCTGCAGCGGTCAACGTTACTGCTATCTAATTCTCGGTTTACCGAAGCAATTATGAATCCCCGCTATCGCGGGGATTTTTCTTTGGTTTATCGTACTAAAACGGTAAACTGCGCGGCTCAGATTATGTTTGGAGCCAATTTTGTATATTTGTCCATTATGCCACTCTCCCTTAACCGCGGAAACACACGGCTTTGCTTGCGAGAATCGTCATCGATTTGATAGAGCAAAAGAGGGATATGTTAATTTATTGCCAGTACAGCATAAAGGCTCCAAAGATCCTGGCGATAATCCCGCAATGATCCAAGCGCGTCGCCAATTTTTAGAAGAAGGGTACTATCAGCCATTACGTGATCAAGTTGCATCACTGCTTGATGATTACCTACCGGTATCTTCAGCGCCAAGTATTGTTGACCTTGGATGTGGTGAAGGCTATTACACGTCTGCGTGGGTGAAGAGCGACCGTAAAGTCTACGGCGTAGATGTGTCGAAATTCGCGATAAAATCGGCGGCGAAGCGTTATCCGCAGATTCAGTTCAGTGTTGCCTCTGGCTACCGTCTCCCGTTCGCTTCTGCATCCCTCTCAGCAATAATCCGTATCTATGCGCCAAGTAAAGCTGAAGAGTTGATCAGGACCATAGCTGCCGGTGGAATCTTAATTACGGTCACTCCGGCAGCACGCCACCTCTACCAATTCAAGGCCTTGATCTACCAAGAGGTTCAACTGCATGATGAGAAAGAAGAGGTATTAGAAGGCTTTGAGTGTTTACTCGAGAAAAGGCTGCACTATCCGCTGACGCTCTCGGCCACCAGTGCCACGCAGCTACTACAAATGACCCCATTTGCTTGGAAAGCGAGTGAGCAAGTTTGGCAAACGCTCGCCCAGTGCGACAAATTTTCGTGTGAAACAGACTTCAAAATCACGGTTTGGCGAAGAACTGAAGGGTAATGAAAATCGTTAAAATGTAAATGTAAGCAAACATTTTGACGAATAGTATGCACCTGATAAAGTACAGTTTATTACGATAACTAGGAGTATAGGGTTAATCCCACATTATGGATCGTCACCGAGGTCTTTTTCTATTTCCCACGCCGCAGTTACTACTCTGCACCCACTCTTTATCTCATCAAGAGCCTGACACGCTTCTGGATATAACCAGCGAGAGGAAAGCCTAATGGAATTTTTGTTGGATCCATCGATACTGGCTGGTTTACTAGCCTTAATCGTTTTAGAGATTGTTTTAGGCATCGATAACTTAGTCTTTGTAGCCATCCTTTCGGATAAATTGCCTCCTGCACAGCGGGATAAAGCACGTATCATCGGGCTGAGTTTGGCGTTAATTATGCGCTTACTACTGCTTTCCGTGATGTCTTGGCTTGTGACATTGACTAAACCGCTGTTCCATGTGGCGCAATTTGCCTTCTCTGCGCGTGATCTGATTATGTTGGTGGGGGGGATATTTCTACTTTTCAAAGCCACCACAGAATTACATGAGCGGTTGGAAAGTTCGGCTGAGGTAGAGCAAGAAAGCAAAGGGTATGCCGGCTTCTGGGCGGTGGTTATCCAAATAGTGATTCTCGATGCCGTGTTCTCTCTCGATGCTGTTGTTACGGCTGTGGGGATGGTAAGTCATCTCTGGGTAATGATGACGGCTGTGATCATAGCAATGATTTTGATGCTTATTGCCTCAAAACCTCTTACTCGATTCGTTAATGCTCACCCGACGGTGGTGGTCCTCTGCTTAAGTTTCTTATTAATGATTGGCTTGAGCTTAGTGGCGGAAGGATTTGGTTTCCACATCCCGAAAGGCTATCTCTATGCTGCAATCGGCTTCTCGATTATCATTGAATTTTTTAACCAAATTGCGCGTCGTAACTTTCTTAAATCTGAAGCACGACGCCCAATGCGTGAACGGACTGCCGATGCCATTTTACGATTGATGGGAAGCCGCTACCGTACTGCAAATTTAGATGTAGTCGGTGATGCGACAGAAGATAACGCTCATGCCTCGCGTACGTTTAAAGATGAAGAGCGTTTTATGATTAACGGGGTACTTACCCTGGCTTCACGGTCGATTCGTAGCTTAATGACCCCGCGAAATCAGATTTCCTGGGTGGATGCAGAGGCATCAGTCGATGATATCCGCGTTCAATTATTAGATACGCCTCATAGCCTGTTTCCTGTGGCGCGTGGTGAGCTAGATGAAATTGTAGGCGTTGTCAGGGCGAAAGAGCTATTGATTGCCCTTGACCATGAACTGGATGTTGCCACCTTTGCTGCACGCACGCCTGCGATGATCGTTCCAGAAACCTTGGACCCAATTAATCTTCTGGCCGTACTGCGTCGCGCGAAAGGCAGTATCGTGATGGTGACCAATGAATTTGGTGTCGTGCAGGGCTTAGTGACGCCTCTAGATGTGTTAGAAGCCATTGCTGGAGAGTTCCCTGACGAAGACGAAACCCCAGATATTGTGGCGGAAGGTGAAGGTTGGCTAGTGAAGGGGGGGACGGATCTCCACTCCTTGGAACAACACCTGAATGTCTATGACTTAGTTGACGAGTCGCATTCACATGCTTCGCTTGCGGGACTGTTAATTGGCCAAGCTGGCCAGTTACCGGTAGAGGGTGAAGTGATCAATATCGGTGAACTAGATTTCACGATTTTGAAGGTTAAAGATTACCGTGTTGAACTCGTGAGAGTGAGTAAGCGGCTCTCTGAAATAGAGAGTGAAGAGACCCCATAAGGGGATAGCAAAAAGGCCGATTCGATCGGCCTCTTTTTTTAGTCACATTGGACTTTTATCGCTAATCCACCGCGAGAGGTTTCTCGGTATTTAGCATTCATATCTTTACCCGTTTCATACATTGTCTCAATGACTTTATCTAAAGAGACTCGCGCTTGGCTTGTGCGACGTAGTGCCATCCTGGCGGCATTGATCGCCTTTACTGCTGCAATAGCGTTACGCTCAATACAAGGGACTTGCACCTGACCCGCAACTGGGTCACAGGTTAGGCCAAGATTATGTTCCATCCCAATTTCCGCGGCCACACAGACCTGCTCTGGGCTCGCACCCAGCAGTTCGGCTAGTCCTGCCGCGGCCATTGAACAGGCCACGCCAACTTCGCCTTGGCACCCGACTTCTGCTCCAGAAATCGATGCGTTCATCTTGTAAAGAATCCCTATTGCACCAGAGGCCAAGAAGTAGTGGCGGGCAATATCAGAGGTGACAGGCTCGACAAATTGATCGTAATAGGCCAGTACAGCTGGAACGATACCGCATGCGCCATTTGTTGGCGCGGTCACTACACGCCCACCTGCTGCATTTTCTTCATTAACGGCCAAGGCGAACATATTCACCCAGTCAATAGCATTCATCGGATCGGTATTATGGCGATGGTTAGCTACCAGTAGACGGCGGAGTGGTGCCGCTCTACGGGGTACTCTTAAAGGGCCAGGTAAAACGCCTTCGGTATTGAGTCCCCGATCGATACAGGCTTGCATCGCAGCCCAGATAGCCGAAAAATACTCATTAATTTCTTGTTGCGTATGGAGTGCTAATTCATTTTTCATCACCAAACCGGATAAGGAAAGCCCTGTTTGATGACAAGCCTCCAACATCTCTAACGCAGAGTGGAAAGGGTAAGGTACTGATACAGTATTGAGCACTGATTGGCCAAATTGTGATTCTTCTACGATAAAGCCGCCACCAACTGAATAGAATGTCTGTGAGACGATGGCCTTATCGCCTTGCCAAGCGGTAAAAGTTAGACCATTTTCATGTAACGAGAGTGCCGTCGAATGAAATAACAGATCATCCTGCTCAGTAAACCCAATCTCATGTTCACCCAGGGCTAAAAGGAGGCGTTGACGTGCACGTGCATCGGCAAGGAAAGTTGGAATCATGTCGATATTAACCGTATCCGGTGATTCCCCCGCTAACCCCATAATAATCGCCGTATCGGTATGGTGACCTTTTCCAGTCAAGGAGAGGGAACCGTAGATATCCACAGTCACTCGTGTCGTCTCGGTCAGTAACTGTTGGGCACTTAACATGTCGACAAAAAGCTTCCCGGCTTTCATAGGGCCGACAGTATGGGAGCTCGACGGACCAATACCGATCTTAAACATATCAAAAACACTAATCACTTGACGTTACCTTGCATCGACGAGAGCTAAATACCCTACAATTAGGGTTGAATAGCGGTGATTATACCATTTCCGGAGTAAAAAGAGAGTGAAACGCCTCGTACCCGTCAATATTTCATTGAGATTTATTGTAGGACTTGTCACATCAGAAAGGGGAAAGCAATGCGTTAAGATGAAGGAGAATATTGGCGGTCATTCCCCAAATTAAGTGGGGTCCATAGGGCAGAAAATGCACCTGCCGCTGACCGAAAGGTAAAGTGACATAATGAGTGGATTGCATCAGGTACTCAAGAGGAACTTCAAATACCTCAGCGACTTCATCGCTATTAGGATTAAGGGAAAAATTCGGCTGCACTAGGGCAAGAAAGGGCTTAACGCTATGACCGGTTCGGCTATTCACCGTTGGTAACTCACCCACCAATTGGATGAGGTGAGCAGGAATACCGACCTCCTCATAAGTTTCACGCAACGCGGTCTCATATAACGAGCGATCCGTTTCATCACGTTTTCCCCCTGGAAACGCCACTTGCCCGGGGTGATGACGAAGATGGTAACTGCGTTGTGTGAACAGTAAGGTAGGGCGCAGCGGACGGTTGATGATCGGTACTAATACCGCCGCGGAATGAGGCATCTTATCGTTCGAGTCTTGCACCAGAGGGGTGAATAAATAGTGGCTTAAGAAGTGAGACAAGTCGTTATTCATTTTCGTGCCTCAATGCTGAAAGAAGAGGAAGTATTTTACTAACCTTGTGGAAGGTTTCCTGATATTCCTCTTGCCACTGACTGTCAGCCACGATACCGCCTCCGGCATAACAATATAACTGGTGGTTTTCTGCCACTAAGGTACGAATAGTGATACTGGTATCCATATTGCCGCAGCGGCTGATGTAGCCGATACTGCCACACCAAGCATTACGACGATGGGGTTCAAGTTCATCAATCACCTCCATGGCCCGAATCTTAGGTGCACCGGTAATGGAGCCGCCTGGAAAGCAAGCTCGTAGTAATTCTGTGGCAGGGACGGCGTCAGGAAGTGTTCCTCTTACTGTACTGACCAGGTGATGTACCGCGGGGAAAGACTCTATCGCAAAAAGTGAAGGAACAGTAACGCTACCCGGTAACGCAATACGCCCGATATCGTTACGTAGGAGATCGACAATCATAAGATTTTCAGCGCGATTTTTGGTTGACTGAGCCAACCACTGCTGTTGGGCTAGATCGCGTTGGGGGTCGGGATCACGTGGGACAGTGCCCTTAATTGGCTTGGTTTCAATCTCACCGTCTTTAATTCTGATAAATCGTTCAGGTGATAAAGAGATGACCGTCGAGGTTGGTAGGCGGACGAATGCACTGAAAGGCGCGCGGTTAGCGTGACTGAGCGCTTGGTAAGCTTGCCACTCACTTCCCTGATAGCCAGCGCTAAAGCGTTGAGCCAAGTTAACTTGATAGCAATCTCCAGCCAAAATATAGTCTTGAATTTGCTGAAATTTCTGCTGGTAGTGTGAAGGGTCCATATTACTATGCCATTCACTGGTTAGCGTGAAAGGCGCGGTGGGTGAAGGGACTTGTGCCCTAAGCCAGGCTAAGCGTTGCGACGCGTCAGCTAAACTTACCAAGGTCAAGCTTTGCGCATGATGATCGGCAATTAGCGCCCAGTCATAAATTCCTACGGCCATATCAGGACAAGCTAGGTCGCTTTGTGCTTGCGAGGGTAAGTTTTCGAAGCGCCGGCCGAGATCGTAACCCCATAGGCCAACGGCACCACCACAGAAAGGGAGACTTTGCTGGGAAACTTCAGGTAAACGCGTTAAGGCTTGCTGTACGAGTGATAAGGGATCGGCTGAAGATTGGTCTTTAATGCCTTTTTCTTCAATTACAGTCTGTTGACCCCAGGTACACAGCGTGACTAAAGGGTCGGCAGTGAGTATGTCATACTGCGCATCAGCATGAGACGACTGAGCTGAACTTAACAGTATTGCCCAAGGTAACTGTGTCAGTTTGGAAAACCATGTCTCTGCGACAGCTTGATGATAAGATAGCGAAATACATTCAGGTGATTTAAGCGTCATGACTCAAGAGGTTCTTAATGTTCAACGGATTACCGGCATTATCGCATCAACAACAACAACAAGCGGTCGAGCGAATTCAGCAACTCATGTCTGAAGGGTTATCGAGTGGCCAAGCGATTTCTCTAGTTGCACAAGAAATTCGTGAAAATTATCAAGGCGAGCCGCAACTTGCTCGCTTTGAAGACGAAGATGATGAATAAGTTATCGGCTATAAGGCTGCAATAATTTTTATTTCAATTTTATAACGTGGATCGACTAGGCCGGCTAATACGGTACAACGTACTGGAGCATTGCCAGGCGAAACCCATGCATCCCAAGCTTCATTCATCGCGGCGAAATCAGCAATATCCGTAAGGAAAATAGTGGCGTCGAGGACTTTGGATTTATCACTACCGACGCGTGCTAAGATCCGGTCAATGACCGCTAACGTGTTTTCAGTTTGAGCGAACGCATCAGCATCGAGATTTTCAGGTACACTGGTGTAATATACGGTTTGGTTATAGATCACGGCTTCGGACATGCGATGTTCAGGATCTAGGCGTTGAATAGTCATAATTGTCTCCCTTTTTTGGGGTCAGCCTGACATAAGCGAGATAAAATGTCATCTTTAATCCTCAATCCAATCAGGACAACCTCGTCGAAGGAGCTAGTTTGACCGACGATTTTTCACAAGAGGGCAGCCTAGCTCAGGCCATACCTGGTTTTCGTGCGCGCGATGCGCAGCAAATTATGGCTAAGGCGATCAGTGAGGCGGTAAGTAATACCTCGACGCTACTGGTCGAAGCCGGTACAGGGACTGGTAAAACCTATGCGTATTTAGTTCCGGCATTACGTTCGGGGAAGAAGGCCATTATATCGACTGGCTCCCGGGCACTACAAGATCAACTTTACCAGCGTGATCTACCAACTATCGTTAATGCACTGAAGTTTCGTGGAAAAACTGCCATCCTGAAAGGGCGCAGTAATTACCTCTGTCTAGAGCGGCTCGACGCTCAAAATAGCGCCGGGGGCGATCTGCCGGTTCAACAACTTTCTGAACTCGTCAATGTCCGTGCTTGGGCCAGTATGACGCAAGAGGGTGACACCAGCCAATGTGCGGCGGTTCCCGAAGATAGTCCCTTATGGCCTTTAGTCACCAGTACTAACGATAATTGTTTAGGCAGCGATTGCCCGCAATATGAGCAGTGCTATGTGGTAAAGGCACGTAAACGTGCGCTCGATGCTGATATCATCGTGGTAAATCACCATCTATTCTTAGCGGATTTAGTGGTTAAAGAGGGGGGATTTGGCGAGCTGATCCCAGAAGCGGATGTGATGGTATTTGATGAGGCACATCAGTTACCCGATATTGCCAGCCAGTATTTTGGCCAGCAACTGACAAGTCGACAACTGCAGGATCTGGCCCGTGATATCACCATCGCTTACCGTACAGAAGTGCGAGAGGTCACTCAACTACAAAAGGCGGCAGATCGTTTGGCGCAAGCCACTCAAGATTTTCGACTTGTTCTTGGAGAGCCGGGATTTCGGGGGAATCTACGCACGTTAATGTCTGATCCTTCGCAACAGCGTATGCTTCGATTACTCGATGATGCACTTGAGTTATGCTATGACGTGAGCAAACTTAACCTTGGCCGCAGTGCGTTACTTGATGCAGCCTTCGACCGAGCGGGGCAATATCGTAATCGTTTAAAACGCTTGAATAATACGCAGGAACCGGGATTTAGCTATTGGTATGAATGCAGTCGTTATCATTTTACTTTAGCCTTAACACCTTTAAGCGTGGCGGAACGCTTTCAAGAGGTTATCAAGGCGCGTAAGACCAGTTGGGTGTTTACTTCTGCGACCTTGGCCGTTAACGGAGAGATGACTCACTTCGCTGAGCGGCTCGGGGTACAACAAGCTCAACAACTTATGTTAGAGAGTCCCTTTGATTACGCCCAGCAAACCTTATTATGCGTGCCTCGCTACTTGGCAGAAACGCGTCAGTTACGCACTGCGCAGCAATTAGTATCTCGATTAACCCCGCTTATCGAAGCCAACGATGGTCGATGCTTCTTTCTGTGTACTTCGTATCAGATGATGCGTGAGTTGGCCGCTCTTTTTCGAGAGACTATCGAACGTCCGGTTCTGCTTCAGGGAGAAACTAGTAAGGGGCAATTACTGGAACAATTTCTCGCTGCAGGTAATGCTTTATTGATTGCCACCAGTAGTTTTTGGGAAGGGGTAGATGTAAGAGGTGAAGCGCTCTCAATGGTCATTATCGATAAGCTACCTTTTGCGTCGCCAGAAGACCCGTTATTGAAGGCGCGAATGGAAGATGCGCAGCTTAAAGGCAGTGATCCGTTTTATCATGTGCAGCTCCCCGATGCTGTCATCGCCCTAAAACAAGGAGTGGGTCGTTTGATCCGAGATGAACAGGATAGAGGGGTGCTGATTATTTGTGATAGTCGTCTGGTCACACGGCCCTACGGAGAGATTTTTGTGAAGAGTCTACCGGATTGCCCACGTACACGTGACCTTGATGTAGTGCTAGATTTTGTTAAGCGGCAGTAAGCTGTCTTTCACTCTCAGTCAACTCTGTGTACACTTGCGGCCAAGAAATACGGTATATGATGAAGACAAAATTAATGACTGATTATTCTCTCGACACTCGACTTCTCGCTTTAGATACGGCGACAGAAGCCTGCTCTGTAGCGGTGTTACATCAAGGCAAGATCGATGCGCAATTTGCGCTGACACCGCGTGAGCATACGCAGCGTATTCTGCCTATGGTTGAACAAGCGTTACGAGACCAACAACTCAGCTTACAACAGTTGGATGCGCTAGTCTGTTGCTTAGGTCCTGGTAGCTTTACTGGCGTACGTATTGGAATAGGCATTGCTCAAGGTTTGGCTTATGGTGCCCAACTTCCGTTAATCGGGATTTCAAGCCTCGAAGCCTTAGCTGAAGGCGCTTGGCGTAAGCATCAAGCAAATAATATTTTAGTTGCGATTGATGCGCGTATGGGAGAAGTCTATTGGGCTATCTACCAACGAGATGATCAGGGGAAATGGCAGGGTAAGGAGAGCGAACAGGTACTTTCCCCTCAAGCCGCGGTTGAGAAAATGAATAGCCTCACTGGTGAATGGATGACGGCCGGGACCGGATGGCAGGCATATCCTGAACTGCTCGATGGACATAGGCTAACGCTCACGGCAAGTGAGAGCCTACTACCCCAAGCAGAAGATATGTTACCCTTAGCTTATCGACAGTTACAGGCGGGGAACCTTGTTCATCCAGCGGAGATTGAGCCGATTTATCTTCGTAATGAAGTCACGTGGAAAAAATTACCTGGTCGTTAATTTCTTTTGGAAACTATTTAGCCATCAATCTGTCTATTGTGTCAGTCTGATTGGGAGTGCGTTATGAAATATTATCACCGTGCTGTGTTGGCTTGTCTTCTGCCCTTAGTTTTCTTGACGGGCTGTGTCTCTATTCCGAAATCGATCCAAGGAAACGCTCCGCTCCCTCAACAAGATTTTACCCGCGTAATGAATGCGCCAAGCTTATATGTCGGCCAAGAATCACGCTTTGGCGGTAAAGTGGTTAAGGTGACAAATCACGATAACGTTACTCGTATCGAGTTAATGGTACAACCGTTAGACGATGGTGCTCGACCGATACTGGGTGCGGCGTCCTTGGGACGTTTATATGCCGATATCCCCAGTTTTGTCGATCCGGCAGAGTTAACTAATCAATATATAACCGTGCTCGGCTATATTCAACGCGTGACGCCTGGCAAAATTGGTGATCAAAACTATAGCTTCCTAGTCGTCAGCGTGACCGGTTATCAACGATGGCACCTTACTCAGCAAGTCATGACACCACCAATGCCGATGGATCCATGGATATGGTACGGCCCGCGTTATGGTCGACGTGGTTTTATTGATCCCTGGTGGGGCTACTCTATGCAAGGACCGATGCCTGTACAGACCTTTCTATCTGAATAGAATCAAATGTTTAAGCCGGTCACCAAAAGTGACCGGTTTTTTTATGGACGAAGGGTTAAGCCTAAATCTCATCATTAGTCTGCTTAACAATAGGGAGTTGTATCTTTTATGAATAGTCAGCAGTCTACAGTATTAAGTCGAAAAATCGCTTCGCAACGAGGAGTTTCTCGACTTAAGGCTGAAAATACGGTATCTCAATGTTATACCTCATTGTTAGAGATGTTTGAGACAGCCGTTGCTCGTTATCCGCAGCAGGTTGCCTTTTCTAACCTTGGTAGGTCACTGAGCTATCACCAGCTTGATAAACGAAGTAGGGCGCTTGCGGCCTATTTTCAAAATGAGTTAGGCGTTACTGCCGGTCAACGAATCGGCATTATGTTGCCAAACTGCCTTCAATATCCTGTCGTGTTATTCGCCATCATTCGTTGTGGTGCCATTGTGGTGAATATCAATCCTCTCTATACCGCTCGTGAGCTGCGTTACCAGTTACAAGATAGCGGTATTACTACCTTGGTTATCTTAAGTAATTTCGCTCACACAGTAGAACGAGTGATGGAGGGTAGTCCGGTAAAACATCTTATTGTGAGCGAATTGGGTGACGAGCATCCTCCCCTGCAACGTAAAATGATTCATTTCATGTTGCATTACGTAAAAAAGAAGGTCCCTAAGTGGCAGCTCGCTCACCACCGCTATCGTGACTGTGTGAGAAAAGGATGTGACCTTCCTTATCAACAACCCAGTCTACAACTCGATGATGTTGCACTCCTTCAATATACCGGCGGTACAACCGGTGTCGCCAAAGGGGCAATGCTGACCCATGGCAATTTATTGGCCAATATTGAACAAATTAAGGCGGTGTACGGGGATCTGCTTGTTCCAGGTGAAGAGCGAGTGATCAGTGCTTTGCCGCTCTACCATATCTTTGCCTTGATGATTAACTGTTTATTGTTTGTCGAGCAGGGGGCAAGTAATGTGCTAATCACTAATCCTCTGGATATGGATCGCTGGGTTGCTTCATTGAAGAAAGTGAACTTTACAGTGATCTCTGGGGTTAACACGCTCTATGCACGTTTAGTTAATCATTCTGGTTTTCGTCAGTTAAACCTGTCCTCACTTAAAATCAGTGTGGCGGGCGGGATGGCGATACAATCTCAAGTTGCCTTGGAGTGGGAGCGCCTGACAGGTATTCCTATTATTGAGGGCTATGGACTAACAGAATGTTCACCTTTGGTAGCCGTCAATCCACTGTCAATAACTCAACATACAGGTACTATTGGTTTACCTGTTGCCTCGACAGAGATCGCTTTAGTTGATGAATCTTTATCACCGGTGCCCGTTGGGCAGCCAGGAGAACTTTGTGTAAGAGGGCCTCAGGTGATGAAAGGTTATTGGCAACGCACTGAAGAGTCTTTATCGGTATTCGATTGCGAGGGGTGGTTCCATACAGGCGATATCGCGCTCATCACAGATGAAGGGCTGTTGAAACTGGTGGATCGAAAAAAAGATATTATTATTGTGTCAGGTTTTAACGTTTATCCGAGCGAAATCGAATCAGTCCTGAATGAGCACCCTCTAATTAGTGAAGCTGTTGCGGTAGGGATCGCGAGTGAACTAAGTGGTGAAAAGGTCAAAATTTTTGTGGTACGTAAAGATCCGGGTCTGACTGAGGAGCAAATTATCGCATATTGCCGTGAGCATCTGACAGGATATAAGGTTCCGAAAATTATTGAATTTCGTGATGCTTTACCTAAGAACCCGCTAGGTAAAGTTTTACGCCAAGCACTCACTTCAGCCTCAGCCTCTGAGGAATGATGCGCTGCGACTGGAGACCCCTGAAATAGAGAGAAATTATGCTAAGTTATCGTTTTATAGAGACCGATCGTCAACTAATTGACTGTTGTAAAGAGGCACGGGAAGTTGAAGCGATTGCTTTGGACACTGAATTCGTTCGTACACGGACTTATTATCCACTTTTGGGACTCATTCAGCTTTACGATGGTCGGCAAGTCAGCTTGATAGACCCATTACAGATCTCCGATTGGCAGCCCTTTGTTGAAGTGCTGACCGATGAAAAGGTGATTAAATATCTTCACGCTGGGGGGGAAGATCTAGAGGTTTTCCTAAATCGTTTCGATGTGGTGCCGACACCTATGCTTGATACGCAAATTATGGCAGCTTTTCTAGGAAACCCTTCATCGTGGGGCTTCGCGGCTATGGTTGCACAGTTTACAGGCATTCAATTGGATAAGAGCGAATCAAGAACCGATTGGTTAGCCCGTCCACTCACCGAGAAGCAGTGTCAATATGCGGCAGCCGACGTTGAATATTTACTTCCTATCGCTCAAAAACTTCATCAACAAGCTATAGATGAAGGGCAACTCGCCTACGTTGAAAGTGAATGTGCGTTACAAATTCTAAGACGCCAGATCACCCTCGACCCCGAAGTAGCTTATTTAGATATTTCACAAGCATGGCAATTAAAGCCTAGACAGTTAGCGATCCTGCAAGGTTTAGCCGAATGGCGTTTGAATTACGCGCGGGAACATAATATGGCAGTGAATTTTGTGGTAAAGGAAGAATTACTCTGGAAGGCGGCGCGTTTTAGCCCATCCTCATTAGCAGAGCTTCGCGAACTCGGTGCAAACGGGCCTGAAATTCGTTTTCACGGGGAAACGATTTTAGCGCTTGTAAGGAAGGGGGCTTCGATTAGCGAAGACGCCTTACCTGATCCGGTAAAAAATATTATTGATAACCCTCGTTATAAGCAGCTCTTCACGGAATTAAAAGAGGTAGTGAAGCAGGTGAGTGCGCGTTCTGGTTATAGCCCAGAAATGTTAGCTTCGCGACGTCAGATTAACCAACTAATTAGCGCTCATTGGAAGTTAAGGCATAGCGACGTGCAGCCAGAATTACTGTACGGATGGCGAGGAGAATTATTAGGCGATTCTTTCAATAAGGTTTTATCACAATATTGAGTTAAGAAGAGCGGTAGATAACCGCTCTTTCTAACCGTTACTTTTCAGCTTCTTCTGCTTCCGGTAATGTCACATTGAGTTCGAGAATGGAGATATCTTCTCCTTTCTGATCCAATTGTACCGTTACCATATCAGGATCAATCTTCACGTATTTACAAATAACCTCAAGAATATCGCGTTTTAACTGTGGTAAATAGTGTGGTTCGCTATCGCCACGGCGACGTTCTGCAACGATGATTTGTAAGCGTTCTTTTGCGATATTCGCAGTATTTTTTTTTCGGGATAAAAAGAAATCTAACAGCGCCATGGTCTATCCCCCAAACAGGCGTTTTAGGAAACCCTTCTTCTCTTCTTCAATAAAGCGGAAGGGACGTTCTTCGCCGAGCAAGCGTTCAACCGTATCGCTGTATGCGCGACCTGCATCAGATTCTTCATCAAGAATCACGGGTTCACCTTGGTTAGAGGCGCGTAGCACAGATTGGTCTTCAGGGATCACGCCGACCAGAGGAATATGTAATATTTCTAGTACATCCTCCATGCTCAACATGTCACCACGATTCACTCGGCCCGCGTTATAACGGGTTAATAATAAGTGTTCTTTAACTGGCGTCTCGCCCTTTTCGGCGCGACGAGATTTGGAAGCAATAATACCCAAGATACGGTCTGAATCACGTACAGAGGAGACTTCAGGGTTAGTCGTTATAATCGCTTCATCAGCGAAATATAACGCCATTAAGGCTCCGGTTTCGATACCTGCTGGCGAGTCACAAACGATAAAATCAAAGTTCATCTTCTTCAACTCGTTGAGAACTTTTTCGACACCTTCGTAATTTAAGGCGTCTTTGTCACGTGTTTGAGAAGCAGGAAGGATATACAATGTTTCAGTGCGCTTATCTTTGATAAGTGCTTGGTTCAAGGTAGCGTCACCTTGAATAACATTGACAAAATCATAGACCACACGGCGTTCACAACCCATGATAAGGTCAAGATTACGTAGTCCGATATCGAAGTCGATAACGACTGTTTTTTTTCCTTTACGGGCAAGACCCGTTGCGATGGCTGCGCTTGACGTGGTTTTGCCAACGCCCCCTTTACCTGATGTAACTACAATTATGCGTGCCATATTTCTTGATTTCCTTAACTTAAGAAAAGGGGTCTAATT
>Ga0157363_1000255_pt1 | contig 41336 bp, 8 predicted proteins | sample AttsexASBM1_FD_111477 | JGI IMG/M metagenome (GOLD analysis project Ga0157363, IMG submission 111477) | Fungus gardens microbial communities from leaf cutter ant in Ribeirão Preto, State of São Paulo, Brazil - Atta sexdens ASBM1 | ecosystem: Host-associated > Fungi > Mycelium > Unclassified ... | reverse complement strand
AGAAAAATATCTTAAATACTTTTTTAGATTTTATAAGATTTCAGAAATTACAGAATAAAAAAATCTTAAAATGTTTCAAAATTTATGAAGAATTCTAGAATAAATGTAGACGTTCTCAGCACTTATGAGTGTTCCAATTTATATAAAAAAAAATCTGAAAAATTTTAAAAGTTAAAAAATATGTAGAAATTCTGAAAAATGTTGAAATTCACTTTAAAATTCTAAAAAATTATATGAAAAAAATCTGAGAAAAGGTTTCACCAGTGATACAAACTGAAACTTCAATAGATGAAATGAAAAATACCATGCCTTGATGATCAATGTAATAGAAGTATTCTCGCACACGAGGTTCAGGGGATTGACCTTGAATGTATGTCACGTAACTTCTCCCAAGAATATTGGATAAAAGAAATGTTCGATTTACTGCAAAGCCAGTTCGCATATAAAATATCGACGTCATTTTGCTAAATTTGAATTCAACAATAATCACGATAACCTAAGATTTCTTCCTCTTTTCTCTCTTAAAGTAGATCTATTAATATAGAAGAAAAATAATTTGTTAGAAATAATTTGTTAGAAAAAATTATTCTTATATGTAAACAGATTCATAATTTATTACCTAAAAAAAGCTGCATTTGATTGTATCACAGTTTAATATCACACTGCGTCATAAATATATCAATTATATATATATATATGTATACACATAATACATAAATTGTATTCCTTTATGCATATAGATATTAATGCAATAAGAATTTACGCAAGCATTAAATCTCTCAAATAAACATAAACATCAAATCTCTCTTGTAAGTTTCACTAGTCAACATCACAAGTGGATCATAATTTCAAATTTCCTTCTTTTTATCAGCATATTAGCATATTTCACATGTTTAATGTGAAAAATGCAAAAATGCAGCTAGAATGGCCAAAGCAAGTATAAGTAACACTCCAACTATTAAAAAAAAAATATTGACATCTTTTTCAGGTTGTTCTGACATTCGCACGCGTGTCCTTATTGCGAATTGTTTGTACAGTTGCCTCGTGGGCCTCTCAGCAGTTTCTTCAGACATTTGGTTTTCTAACAGAGCCAATTTAACAGCTTTAAATTTCAATTTGCCAACAATCGATATAACAATCAGTGATATCATTATCCAGCTATAGTTGTTTATGAGTGCGTTCTGAGTTACGCATGAAGCGCATGATCCATGTCCTTGTTTTCTTCTTATTTCCCTGTTTGATTTTCCGATCCAAGGGTCACAATATCATGCGTTGAATTTGGATCAAAGTTCCTGTGATAATTTCTGCAGGGAGATAGAGATTTCACTTTTTTTCAATTATAAACATATTTTTATTGTCACCGAGAGATTGGGTGCTTTACATTTGATAACACAACCGATACAAGTGTTATTCTATCTTTGTTACTCTCTGAATGTCAACAAGGATAGAACGACACTCATATCTTGTGTTGACTTGTCATCAAATGCACCAATGAAGTACCATTAAAGACCGTCAATCCTAGGCAAATTTTTGGCGGTATAAAAAAGGCCCTCAAGGGCCCAGATGTAATTAAAGAACGCTGATATAATCGACAATTGATATAAATTTGCTATTATTAACATAAATTATTATATATATTTGGCTTATACATTATTAAATTCATGATTATTTATTATATAAATGTTCCATAAATAAATATGCATACTTAAGTAAAGCTATAATATCCCATATATTGCAGAAAAATTACAATTTTTTCTTCGCAATTATCATCTCTGTTGATAATCAAACTTTAACATAAAACACTGAAATCAGAATTTTAAAGAAAAATCAAATATTATTGAGTTATAAATGCATAAATACGTCTACTAAACTAATAAATCATAAAATTAGTGCAATATTATCAGTTTTTAACTCTTAATCACTTCAATATTTTGAAGGATGCGAACTCCCATAAGGATATCGGTCTTTAATAGTATCTCGTTGTTCTTGTCGATGTCAAATGGAAAACACCCACTATCAATCATATCAGCTTATGCAAGCGAAACAGCCAAAGCTCTAGCAAGTTTTTGTCCTCACAAAAAGACCCCGAAAGCCCGGAGATAATTGAAGAACGTTATTATCGACATTCATTATTAGATCGATAATAGTAGTGTTATTAGCAATTATTCTAGTGTTATTAGCAATTATCGGTAATAAATTAAACATTTATTTTACCAACGATAGATAACGCGATTACCGCCATCTATCGAGAAAACGTAACCGCGACCTCACGACCTATACGCGTCACAGACACACTGTCAGACGGACGGAACGGAGCGGAGCGAGAGAAAGAGAGACAGAGAGATAGTGACAGGTTCATGAGATGAGATATGAGACGGTAGCGAGGAGAAGGTGGCAGTTTCCCGAGTGAGAGAGAAGCGATCTGTTTTCCGCGCTCTCGGGACAGCGTCGCGTTTCTTTTTTTTCTACGTTCTCCCCGGTGGGGAGTGACGACGCGACGCTACGCGACGTGACGCCTCGCGACGCCACGCGCCGCGGTGCCCGGTCGCCGAAGAAAGAGGAGAGACCGCGAGAAGAGTGGAGGCTGTTACCGTTTGCTGCTGGTAAACATGTTACGTTCGCGCAGCGGCACGAACAGCGAGAGGAGATCGTACGTCGTGCGCCAACCGGGAACACGGACCGCCGTCGCTGCCAAATAAGTCCGCGCGCGCGGCACGAACATGGCCTCGTCTACGAGGAGGTCCTGGAAACTCCGTAAGATCATCCTTGTTCATAGGAATACGAATATCCTGGCGCGCGCGAGCGCGCCATGCGCTCTCTCACGCTCTCTCTTTCCCGCTACATCGCTCCTCTTCTTTCTTTTTTTCCCTCCTCTACGAGAATCCTGCTTTTCCGCGAGTAAACAGTTTCTGTTTACTTTCTCACTTCAGCTGCTACCTCGCAGTTTCTTCCAATTATGGTTACATCTGGCACAAACCGGGAATTTGTCCCGCGATGAGAATGAGAAGTCATTTTCGCGTAAACAGTAGCAGAAAGTAGACTGGATTATAATGGACAGAGATTTTCCGCCTGTTTTTACAGATGAATAGTTTATATTGGAGGAATGACAGTTCTATTCTTTTTAAATAAGAGATAAATTACAAGGATATTGAATAATTGATTAGAGATTTATTTGATGCTTGTAAAATTAGAGGCATGAAACTTCAATGTTCAACTTTTGCTCCTCCAATAATAAATAACTTCCCATTCTTAACTAAACGCAATCATCAATAAGTTAATTTTAATTGTAATTAAAAATATTTGAAACAGAATAAATATATATTTATGTATATATAAATATAAAGATTATTTATGTAAATTGTGAAAAATTTTTTAAATACATTATTAGCTTATTTTTACTTATCAGTGAAAATGAGCTGATTTTTTTCAATCTAAATATGTAATCTCTATTTATATTTTGTTCCTACTCATCATTTTTGATTATGTGATCAGAACTTATTGATTTGTGACCTTTAGCCTAAGAATAAGAAATTATTTATTAGAGGAACAGAGGTTGACATTGTGTATGAATTTTCATGCCCATAGTTTCATGAGCAAATGAATCTCTCAGAAGTCAATTTATCAATTCCATGAAATCAGAAGTGGAAAAAATTGATGAGAAGTTGTAAACTGTTTTGATAATAAAACTAATAAATTTACAAGAAGTGATATTAATGATTTTGACTTCTGAGAGGTTCAAGTGATTTTATTTATCGAATAAATAGATTGATTTTTCTCCAACATGAAAAAAGAAAATTATATATAATCCTTGTATGGTCATAAGTAAATCAATCTGAACAAAAGTTATTCACGCTATAAAATCTTTTATATTGTATTTCTCTTGCATCACATTAACATGAATAAATCAGTATGCGTGAAATGCATTCTTCTTTTTTTTTTGGCACAGAGGAATTCGTCGCCCATACGCCGAACGTCAATTGCTTGGCGTTGGGCCACAAATCGGGTCGTGTTCTGGTCACAGGCGGTGACGACAAAAAGGTGAATCTATGGGCCGTCGGAAAGCAGAATTGTATTATGGTAATTGTTGCGCAACAGTTTCATTATCTTTATCCAGTTCAAGATAAAATACAGATGATTTATACAATAAATGTTTATTTTTATTTCATTTTTTTCTATTTCAATAACATGCTACATGAAAGAACAATGAACACTAAATATCTCAAACATTGTTATTGAATTTAAATTGATTAAAAATTATACAAAGAGAGAGCTAAAGTTACTTCATAAGAGATAAACACTAAATTATATCTTAAATGTTGTTATTGAATTTAAATTTATTAAAATTACATGAGATTTATGTTCACTTATTTTCAGAGCCTAAGTGGCCACACTACTTCTATAGAATGCGTACGCTTCGGTCAAACGGAAGATCTTGTATGCGCTGGCTCACAGACGGGTGCGTTGAAGATTTGGGACTTGGAGCATGCCAAGTTGGCGCGCACGCTGACGGGACACAAATCCGGGATACGTTGCATGGACTTCCATCCTTATGGGGAGCTGCTAGCGTCTGGGAGTTTGGATACGGCGATTAAATTGTGGGATATCCGTAGGAAAGGCTGTATTTTTACGTATAAAGGGCATAACAGGACTGTGAATAGTTTAAAATTCAGTCCTGATGGACAATGGATCGCTAGTGCTGGGGAGGAAGGAATGGTTAAGGTGAGTCATATATTATATCCCAGGAAAATGTATTTTTATCATGTCTTATCTTAAGCCTTCTTATCATCTCATATATAATATGATTTTCATTCTTTTCTATACTATTTTATATGTAAGACAGAAGACATTGACCTTTATGTTACTTTTAAATTAGTTGTGGGACCTAAAGGCCGGTAGACAACTAAGGGAATTTTCAGAACACAGAGGTCCGGCCACAACCGTCGAGTTTCATCCGCATGAATTCCTATTAGCCAGCGGCAGCGCCGATAGAACTGTTCACTTCTGGGACTTAGAATCGTTTCAGCTTGTATCTTCCACGGAACAAAGTCATTCTTCGGCCATCCGGTGAGTTAGAAAAACTATAATCTTACAATGCAATTTTTTAATCATGCTAATTTCTTTTGTTATCGCGCTGTTTCAGGTGCCTATACTTTAGTCAAGGCGGAGAATGTCTCTTTGCTGGTAGCCATGACGTTTTAAAGGTTTACGGTTGGGAGCCGGGAAGGACTCTGGATACGATACCGACTAACTGGGGAAAAGTCCAGGATATAGCCATAGCTCAAAATCAATTGGTAAAACAAAATGCTAGATTTTGAACTCTTGAATATATATATTCGATGTCGTTTTTATTAAAACAGGAAATTTTTTCAGATTGGCGCGAGTCTTCATACCGCAAATGTTATTCTGTATATATGCGATTTAAAAAAAATTGCACCACTGGGAGGAATATCTGCCGTGAGTTCACCATTCAGTCATGGAAATTCCTTGAGGAAGAGTTTTTCCAAAGAACGACCGATCGGATTGAAGAAGCATACGTACGTTTTGCTTTATGAAGTTTAATTTTAACCATAAATTTTTACACCAATTGATCATCGTAACACATATTTATATGCGTTTGCAGATTGGATGTACGAACAATAGAAGAGGCGGATAAATCCGGTACCGATCCCGAGGACGAGGCCACCTATGCGGACATACCCAGCGTAACCGAGTACAGGGACGTTTTTCAACCGAGCAGGGCGTGTAAGTGATTTGTTACATCCGCCTTGTAATGTCTCATTGTTCACCGAGTGCGCGCGTGTATGACAAAAATTCCAGACTAATATCTAACCCAATCCTTCGCGATCACTAGCGAACACACACAATATGTCAAACACGTTTAAATGTGAATGCAAACAATGTACAGTTTGTGAATGAGCATGCCGTGCATGATATGTTGCAGTGTCTCGCACACCACCTCCCGAAACCCCCGAGGCTTTCCAGGAGCCTCATGACGTAGGTGAGTTTCGATAACCTTTGCACGAATTACGTTGAACTAAGTTATGATATAAGTTCCGAAGAAATAAAATTTTTACTACCATAACATTAGAATCTTTCAAAAAAGTGTAAATATTGATATAACATTCAATCTTGATATAATGCATGTTAGAATTCGAAGTTCAAGAAAGTTGAATAATATGGATAAATTTTATTTATAAATTTAATTTTAAAATATTTATAAATCTAATATTTTTCATTATACCAGAAAAAACTTGTTTTAAGTTCTTTAAATGATTATTGTTATTTTATTTTAAAGTGATTTTGAAATAACTTCTCTTAGAGAAAGAGGACGAATGTCATTGATATGTTATGAACCTATTTTAGATCCGGCACAACCACAAATACTGCAAAATCTCTCTACCTCAATGTCAAACCTGAACACGATAGAGCGCGAGGAGATGCCGTCGATGCCATCCCCTTCTTCACCGCCCCCGCCGGCGCCCACGTTGTCCTTGGCGAAGCCGATGCCGGTACCGGTGCGTGTTCAACCGATCAAGTCTTCGCCGCCGGTACAGAGAAACTCGATCATGTCAACGAGTCAAATCAGAACGAATCTGCAGACGAACAATGGCTTGAATCAAAGGGCATCCAAAAACTTCGCGTCCATACCACCGTTACGGCAAAACATCACGCCGTTCCCAGGGAAGAGGATGAGCACCACCGAACAAACGATGTTGACGCCGTCTCATCCCTTAGGACCACAAAGGTCGAACTCGACCTTAACGCCGCGCGTTGCACCAATGGCTGCAGTAATTCCTGTGATGGATGACGGCAAGCTGAAGAACAGAGTACCTAGCCCGGATTCCCCGAAACACTGTCTGAAGAGACAGAGCAGTAGGGACGGGGAGCAGGGATACGAAAGTGACTATCCTGTACAGTAAGTACTTCTTGCGTAACAATAGACAATAAAGACATATTCTCTTCGAGTATATAAATATGGAAAATAATTGTCGTAAATATTAATGAATATAATAGAAAAACGTTCAAATTGCATAGAAATTAATAAAGAAAGATCTTTTTATTTCTTGTCCAAAATTTTTTTTTAGTTTGCAGTTTTTAAGAGAAAATAATTGTCTTTTAGTAAAAATATATGTTGCTCACAAAATTAATTAAGATTGAAAATTAATTACACTTGAAAACAAAGAAATTTACTTCCGTTAGATGTAATGAAAACAAATTTCAAGCAGATATATTAAAAATATTTAGTGTTGTGTGCCAATGAAAATGAAGTTATAAGTAACTTAAATTTAACGAAATTTAAATTTTACTTACATTAAATTTCATGCAAATTTACATAAAATTTCATAAAAAATGTATTAAACTTTATACATTTGTATTAAACTTTATAAAATTTTATGAAAAGTATACTAAATTTCATGTACATGTACACAAATTTATTTTTCAGTTACAAATATATTAAATTTAATTTAGTGTAAATTCAATAAAATTGAATTTAATTTGTGTAACTTAAAAGTATATTAAATTTCATCACATTTTTAACAGTATATACTGAAATAATATTGTATTCTGTAATGATTATGTAATATTTGGATGACTTTTTTGTTGTAGAATTAATAATATAAGACATAGTCCCTCGGATCCTGCGTTGAATAGGCCAAACACAGCGCAATCGAGGTCGACGTCGCTCAACCGAAATTTTGCTACCTCAACTGTGCTGTCGGCGCGTAATGCCTCCACGAACACATCGTCTACGAGGAAGCTACTCAATAAGGCTCAGGTCCCACCGAATCCGAAGATCGATGTACTCCCTCAAATCCCAAAATCGATTCTCTCGCACATAAGGAAAGACAAGGAGGAACTGGTGCCGATGAGCACCGACAAGCCTTATGGTTTGGACGTGGAAAATTTCTTACCGGTGAATAATCCTTTCACTTATAAATTGTGCAAATAACTAAATTAATAATAAATTCTCCATTTTTATATAACGAGAAAGTTATCAAGTTTTATTTAATTCTCTTCTATTTACGTTTTACAGCACAGTTACACTAGTCCCGCGGTGTTGGACTATCCCCAGAGTGTGCTGACGGAAATGTCTGAGACCGAGATGCTGAACAGCATGATGCGCAGCCACGATTCGATGATGGCGGTACTTAAGAGTCGACATCGCTCATTACAGATAATTTATTCCCTCTGGCAAAATAAGGATCTCAAGGTTGTTATTCATCTGATTTTGCATTGAAACGTACGAGACATATAAGGCGAAAAAATATAACGTAATATTGATTTCAGGCCGCGGTGGACTCTGCAGTCGCGATGAACGATTTAGCAGTCATTGTGGATCTTTTGAGTATCCTCACATTAAAACCGTACGTAATTTTATTGACCGATAATTTTAATCGTATTAAAAAATTTCTTAAGATCATGAATATGATTACACAACAAGTGTGGAATAAAACCTTTATCGATTAAGCTGAAGCTTAGATAATTCGGTGTGAATTTATATATTGCATAATAATTAACACGGTGTGTTTTATAATTATTTTTTAATTTCTGTTCGCAGAACGATGTGGAACTTGGATCTGTGTAATTCCTTACTGGGTCCTATCAGTGAACTTTTTCAAAGTAGATATGAAATGTGAGTACGAAATATTTTGTTTTACATTTTCCTATTAATATTCTCTAAGAAATTCTGATGTCCTCGAGATAATTAATTTTTTATTATCGATAATCTCGATTACGTCCTGAGATAAAAACAGCGAGATTATTTTGCAAATGACTTGTATCGTTATCTTAAGTAGTCTGATGATCTATTTTCTTGTTCGGAATATTTTTTTCAAACTTATCGTGTTTTCAGATTGATTCGCTTTAAAAATCAGTGTCGTATTTGCATTCTCGTCAGATTGCAACGGGCGTCCGCATCTCATTGTCCGCATCGCATCACGCGTGTATATTTAGCGATGACACGGTGAATATTCATTGCTCTCTACGTGGCACGCTTTGCTATTCTATTATCGTCTAAGATTACTTCACCTTCAATAGCATATAGAAACACTCGCTCGCATGGCGTTTTGGAAAACAGACACCTCTTCCAAAAGGGTGCTTAAACGGGGGTGCACTATGGGAATGGCTAATTTGCCGAAGCGGGGAAACCCGAGGCGAACGTTAGGGCGCTGCGCGAAATTAGCCGAGACAATGGGAGATAGCGGCAGATGCAAATGCGACGAGACGCGCGGATTATTCCTGTCGCTTGCTGAATCGTATTGTTCGCTAAACGAATTGAAATCTGAAGTGCCATCACGCTCACATATGCTGATTCGATGACAGTGGACAGATAAAACGAATGTCATCTTCAATACCAAACTGTCGCCGATTAAAATTTGTTGAGAGTTAGACTCACGTTGAAGAGTAACACAAAACAAAAATTAATTGACACATTAATTAACACATTTAGATAAAGAAAATTTTGAGTTTATAATTTAAGTTTATAATTTAAAAATTACAAATTTAGAAAGAAGCTTTAAAATATTGAAGAAAATTTTAAACAATTTAAATTCGTAGATTTATATATATATATATTTCTAGATTTGAGAAATTATTTAAACTAAAAAGACTGAAGCAAATGACTCTTTTTACAATGAATGATCTAGTTGAAGTTAGATTAAACTAAATTTCATTGTGACTATTTAACATAGAAGCAGACATTTCATTTGAGATAAAGATTACCGTTATATACCATAACAGCAAATTTAAACGGTTTCTTGTCAGATACGCGCCACTTCTTGACCATTCGACTATAAATCCGAGTAAGGAGGGAGGAAGCTTCTCTTTTATGTCTGTTTGACGTACGAAAGTGGGTGATTAACCGACTGCCCTCAGTTCCAAGCTGTTACTTTGTCGTGACGAGGAACGACTGTTTCCTTCCGCGTTTTTATTGTGAACTATCATTACTTACCCTCGCGTTCTTTATTCCTTGCACACGTTACCTCATAAGAATCTCTCTCTTTATCAGGATATAATTCGATAACGATTCCACATTTAATTTTTGTCAAAATATTTTATGTAGGAAGAAATTAGATTTTCATTTGTTTGCTAAAGTGTTAATATTATTTTGATCTGCTTAGTTTTATATATAATATGTAATTTTAATCATTTATCATACATTTTTTAAATTTATTGTATATATTATAATACATATCATTAGATTTTTATTATATCTTATTATTAGCTTTCAATAATATTTGTCACAAATTTTTATATTCTGTCTGGTTAAAAAAATCAATGCTCTTCTATTATGTTATAATTAATTTTCTATCCCTACAATCTCGATCTTGAAATTATTTGACATTGATTTAACAATTAATTAGTTATTGAGCGGCAGATCATTACACAACTTCCGATGAACTCTATCTCTCCCTAAAATTAGGCTTCGATCGAGCACTTGATGTCTTCAATAAACTTCCCCTTTCTTCTCTTTCTTGTCTTCTCGCCAAGTATGTGTTTATTTCAGTGCACGCAGGATGATTACGATATAGTGTTTAATTTATTTTATCCATTCATTATGGAGTAACAGCTATTTAATTTCAACAATTGTCATCCTGTATGTTCTCATTAATTGATATAATCTGAATCTTTCTTAGAATTTGAGATTACTTATATTTGAGAGAAATATATTTGAAATCTGTGCTGAAAGAAAAAATTAGTGCAGCAAATTAGATAATAAAATATGTCATCGCACTTTTAATTGTCTGCAGCAATTTTTGATTGTGTCCGCAATGTTAGTATAGAATTTCAATAGGTTTAATGCAACCAAAAATTGACCGCTGCAACCAATTAAAAATGCTATGCCATATTCAGCAATCTTTTCTTTCAGTGACGTTGATTGTATAAAAAATTTCTTTCCTATTTTGCGTATACCTTTGAACTATTTTTAAAAAATAATATTTTTTTGACAATGTAATCCTAGAAAATATATTGTTGTAATTAGACTACTCATGCCAATTACCTAAAACAATGTCAATGAACCAGTTAATAGCGGTCGAGCGGTCGGTATTGGCAACCTGTGCGTAAATACTTAATACCGTGAAAAGTGAATTCAAACTAATTATCCGCCGCTGAGCAGCTGTCGTTCGTTCATAATAGGCCGTCAAGCCATTTATTGGCCATTACCTGCCATTCTACTCGGAAATAAATTAGAGATATTTAATATATACATATATATATGTATATATATGTATATATAACAAATTTATATAACATAAAGTCTTTACATGAAGTAATCTTGTTAATTTTGTTAATTCTATTAAAAATAAAACTTTTTACAACTACTTTACTACTTAATTACCTAGTATTTAAAAGTTGAAAGTTAAAAAAATTACTTTTAATTATCCAACTAACTTTCTATCTAATTATCATATAGGAATAATTGATTCTAAAAATTCTTATTTTTAATTTAAAATAATTCTGAGATATAGAGAGTATAATATAGCAAGACAGAGAAACGTTTATATTTGTTTATTAAATTCGATTATTTTTCGAAGAGCAATGGTTCCTTATATTCTGATTTCACAATCCTCGATTGTGGACACAAAATCGACATGGGCAAATATACACATCTCGAACAACTTATTATGTAGTGACGGTTTGCATACAGCCTGCTCGTCATTTTCACGGCTCGTTCGTCGCGGCCTTTCGTCCTGGAACCGTGCCTCGTGAGAAAAAAAAAGAGATCGTCGGCCAGAATGTCTAGACGCGTGTCACATGTCAGGGGAGGGTTCGCGCTCCGCCCGATCGTTTTCCAATTTCGCGATTGCTTCTCGCATCCCCCTTTGTCGTCTATTTGTTCCCCTCTTTCCAGCTTTATCCCTATAGATCTCTTCTAATTCTGGAAAGAAAAACACATTCTTCGCTATAAAACGTTAAAAATTATTTGACAAAGTATAAATTACATTCATAAAAATGAAATCAGAAAAATTAATTTATATAATTGTATCGATGTTTGGTACACCAGAAATGCTAAGGTTAAATACGATAAATAGAAATAAATTAAATATTAATTAATTTGCAAAGATTAAATCAACAAATCTCTGCAATCTGATTTCTCTATTTTACTCTGAAGAATTATCTTATAAAATTATTTTTTTTTTTCAATTTATTGAATAAAGGATAATATAATAATTTGCATAGATGCTCAAATTATTATATTATTCTTTATTATTTAAATCAACTCAATCTAAATAATTGTAATCTAGATTATTTTAGTTGAAACATACACGAGGAAGGCTTTTTCTCAAAGCCTATGACTATTCTCTTATTGGTTTCACATTTTGTTACAAGTCGCATAAAATTCGAGTCATGCACGGTGCATTACATGTGATATTGTCGATCGGCGTCGTGCTCGTTGCATTCATGAGACTGTTCGCGATTCGTCTCGCCGATTCGAACGGGAGCTCGAACCCTTTATCGCCCGTCCATCCGAAAGCGAGAGCGTGCTGAATCGTGCAGGCAAGCCTTTCGCGCCTTTCGTTATTTATTGACGTCGTTAGCGGGCCTAATAACGCTCGTTTTACCGAACGGACCAGGCGTGACCGAACCAGTGTTGCGAGACCGGCTACCATCCTCATTCCACGATTGTTTTGATCCTGAACGTCCGAACCATTCTTAGACAAACGAGTTATAAATTACATAATATAGCACCTTGTTTGTTTTATTGGTTTTTTTTTTTAATTAAAATATTTTTAAAGTATACATAACTAAAGTTTTTAATTAAAATAGCTAAAATATATATTTATTGTTTAATTTATTTTTCTGTTCATTCATAGTTCATTTATAATTTGTTTTAACGTTAAACATTTTACATTTTAACGTACATACGCATACATATTTTAGTGATAAATTTATTTGAAATTATTTAAAATATTATTCGATTAGTTTTATATTTTTTAGATTATTCTGTATGATGTATTTTATTATTATTAACTTCTGTCCAAATTGGGTTTGTTTCAGGTACATAACAGTAGCTTGTTCGGCATTGAGACTTATTCTTCGTAATTTCGCCTCGGTGATAAAATCCAACGTGGAGGCACCCCTTCACACGATCGGTGTCGACGTGTCGCGAGAGGAACGGTGAGTTCTATTTATTATATTATATCTAGATATTTTTATTTGAATTTTTTTCTATTGATTTTATTAGCAATGTTCAATTTTTAAATTATTAATTTAAAATATAATTGTTGATATATTTATAATTGACGTTGCGCAAAAATTTAACTACAAAAGACTATACTTAATTATTGTGTTGTTCTTAAGAATGTTAGAAAAGCAAGATAATATTTTTTGAATGTAATATAACTTTGTCGTTTCCCCGACATGGTCGTTTCTTCGACATGGAAATTTTACGCATTTCTCTTCTTTTCCTTTCAGGTATCACAAGTGCCTTTCCTGCTACGAGAAACTTTCGGCGATACGGGCGATCCTGCTGAAGAAGCAATCAACACCCGGCAAACTCGGCGCCTCATTCCGCGAACTAGCGGTGCTCATCAGGAGCCTTGAGTGACCTCGAGAATGGCGTCATCTGAGACCCTCGTGAATTCGACCGCCAGTATCTCGTCGGTCGATTACCATTGATTTCCTCTCGACGAGGCTCAGTAGTGGTGAAACAAAGATCGCGTTATGTCCACCAAATAGAAGCGAAACGAAACTTTGTTAAGGAATAGCAACAAGATCACGGCCCGTCTTTGAGGAAACGTCCGTGAGAACGTTCCTGCTGCTACCGCCTTCTTCCATCGTCCTCAATCAATCCGTTTGCCGATCGTCTTTTCCTTGTTGTTGTTTTCCCCGCAATAGCGCAGCCATTCTCAGAGAAAGCGAACAAAATTGCCAGACGTTCGTTACTTAGTTGAACGATCGAGTCGTGCTACTTGTCATCATTAATGGAAAAAAAATGAAAAGAGAAAGAGGGAGTGTCAGTGAAGGCGTGGAAAGAAAGAAATTTGTACGAAGAAGAGTTCGCGGAATTAAATGAGAGGCGGGTGAAAGCGAGAAAAGACATTGTCGCCAAACATATCTAATATTATACTGAAACATCAGGATTAATTTAATCTTACTAGTTTTAAAAAAAAACGTGTCAACTTTTAAAAGTATTTCTTAGCATGTGTGTTTCTTTAAATTCAAATCGATTAAATTGTTTTTAGAAAATTTAGAAATATATCTAGAAATATATTTTTAAAACAATAAAAACACATATCGAAGTTTTTAAAGAACAAATTATATTAAACGAAATAATCCGCGCGCGAGAGAAAAGTCAACATTAAGCTCGCCTTTATCGCTTTTATTATTGGAAGCATTTGTATATCTGCATGCATCAATTACCAAGACTTATATTATTTATAAACTTTAATATTATCCTTTGCCTAAAGTCTAAACAAAATAATAATGAAACAAGGATAATAAATGAGTTTGCCAAATCCCGATGCATCAGTATATTGATTTTGAAGTTCATATAGAAATTAACAGGGGAATGTGTCAAGCGAGTTCATCGGTTCATTTGCGCAAAATAAAACGGAATGACATTTTGCACTTGTCACAGATGATTATCGAACGTTTCGGCTGAATCAGCCTCAAATCCGCGGAAATGAGACGATGATCAGGGCGACGATGATTAATATGATTAAACGAATAACGAAACGTAACGTAGTATAACACACCTTTTCTAGAGAAATTGTATTTTTGAAAGAGGTATTTGCGTCCGTTTACTAATAAAGCAACTCTGACGTAGGCGTGATACCTTGATCCTCATGAAATCGTAAGATATAAAGTGAGAGAGGGCCTAAGCGAAAACTTGTATGCGTCTAAAAGGACGGGAAGTATGGAAAGAATTGGGAATTGGAACGGGAAAAATGTCGTGTCGATGAACGATTCGTTTTTATATTCACGGTTAAATTATTTTTTTACGATAGCATCTATGAATCATGAACTGCATTTTATCCCGATGTTTTTGATTATCTAATATTTCACAGAGTTAAATATAGAAACATTGAAGCATGGACGCGGTGTCGCTATTATATATGTGCTATTAAAGTGCATTTTTAAAGATTTCCGAATAATTTTTTATACTCTATTTTTGTCGCCGAATGAACGTTTTAATTATTACCATGCAGAGGATATGGAGGAGCGAAGAGAAATTTCGAACTCTGGAGACAATTTTGTAAGACACTTTGTTACACAGTATTTTATAAGATTATTTTTGTTTCTCGTTTTGCGATCTCTTCGCATTTTGTAATTTTATCGTGTCGCGACAAATTAAAAGGCGGTGATCGAAGTAGTATTAATTTAAACGTTGCACTCGTGGAATTGTAACGCAAAAGAAAAGTCTATTTTTATATTGCACCTGCATTGTCTCGTAACGCGAAAATTGGATCAGTATTAACGAAACAGTATTTATCGTAGAATTATTTTTTGTATAGCATTTCTTTGTCATATTCCTGCATATGTGATTTATAATTTTAAATCTTAACCACCTAATCCGCTTAGTGATATTTTTAAAATTCAATTTTCGGCGAGGATTAACGCTCACTGTCTTTTGATTTCGTGGCGATGACCTTTTTCGTATATTGCGAATTTTAATATTCTTGCTTTTAATATTTCGCTTTCGGAATTGTGTTCGGGTGATTGTGTCACGCGGATCGCTATTCGAAAACAGGCAATAAATCGGAAGAGATCGAGGCAAGATAATCCGAGACGCTCTTCGCATATTCTTTTTTGTTACCATCGTCATAATAGTGAATCTTTTACCATTGATTTTATATATTATTATTTAAATCATTAAGTGTATCACGTCTTCTATATTAAGTCGATCGTTGAGCTTTCCCTTCCAACGTAACGAGAGGCGATCTTGATATTGCTGCCAATAGAGGATTATTTATTATATGTAGTGCAATACTCGATCGTGCGATCATCCTCTGCGTAGCGAGACCCTACATTTTCTCGTCCTCGAAGAAAAAAGAAACGTGCGTTGCACAAATGAGAGGGCAAAAAGCGGTGCCCAAGAGATATAGATATTAATTACAACTTTTAAAACGTTGCCTCGAAGTATTATGTAATAAAGCGTACAACTCTCTTTTTGTTAATTTTATGTCTCACGTGTTTTTTCTTTTTTTTTTTTCTTTTTTGTACAGCGCGTCGCTACCATATACCTTCGTAACGATATTCTGCCCCGACCTTTTCCGTGTTAGAAAAGGGAATTTCCATTATAGATCCACAAGATGTGAATCGCCGTGTTAAAGAGAATAAAATCGTTTCAGTTTCTCGTGATGCTGGAACACTGTAGAGAAATAATTTTACGCAAAAAGCAGAAATCAAAGGGAACGGACAGAATTTCGAAAGAACGAAAAATAAATCAGTAAACCAGTAAAAATTATCAGATTTAGGGGAAGATCCACTATTTTTCGCGAAAGTGGAAAAATTTGACGGCAGGAGCCATAAAAAAAGAGGATTTATTTTCTATTTTTATACGAGTAAATTCTCATTAAGTAAACGTCCTAGTGACCGGGTACGTACACTCGTTTACTAAAAGCTTACTTTTTTCGAGCTTATTCTGTTCATAATACGTAATATTGAACATAAGTGATTATATCAGGCCTATCCAATTTAAGCTCCGGAGCTAAAACGCAAGCCATCGACGTAAAAAATTTAATGTGAATGAGATTTCATGAATTGTAAAGTGTCAATAAGCGTTGCTCAGACGCGTATCAATACTTTACATTCTCCGAAATCTTATTCATATTGATTTATATTGATTTTTTTTTGCGTCGATCACTTCGGAGCTCAAATTGGACAGAACTTGGATGATTCATAAGTAAGAATCGCTCAATGAACAGGTTACATTCCGAAAGTCATTGAGAAAAAATGTTGCAATCTTTTAGTAAACGAGTGTATTTATGTCTAAACATTTACAAAATTTATTATTATCAATCTCTAAAATGCTTTTTTAGTACAATATTATAATTTAATTGTATCTAAAGATTACATTAAAATATATTTTAAAAAGATGAAAAGACAGTTGATCATCTGCGTCCCAAGAGGGTAATCGAATTGGGTAAAACAAGCCTATAGGCTATCTTTTCAATAAGAAGAAAAAGAAAAAGAAGATATTTTAAAAAAGCATTTGAGATTAATAATGAAAACAAATAAAGTTTTTTTTATAAATGTCCGGACATAGGTACGTATCTGGTGGTGATTGGGACATTTATCTCATATTTATCTCCTCACTACTTTCACGTTGTCGCGACATATGAAATCACTCTGCACATGCTTAAAGCCATGCAATAGCATCCTTAGCACAGATAGACTTTCGCAGTTTGCCAAGCGTTTTCGCGGAATGGTGAGGGAAGAGGACCTCAAGCCTCCAATCGGATGGCCTAATCGCTTTCGAAATGGGAGTAAGATAAATTACGAGGATACTCGTTGTCTGTTCCGTCCAACTTATTTTTGTAAGGAAGTGAGAAAGAGAGAGGGAGAATGAGAGAGAAAAAAATATGAGAAGTGAGAATGCGTTCTGTGTGCATGCGTTCTTCGAATGCTCCTGTAACTTATCATCCTGTAACTTATCGCTCCAATCGGTATGTTCGCATATTGCCGATTTTAGCTTAAGCTTACGCTCATACGTTACGTGATATCGATCGTGATCCACGATTTCGAGCGAGGATCGTCTCGAGCGTGTAACTTTGCTCCGAGTTGCGATAGTTTATTGTCCGATATAACGATCCCGAACATGGAATTTGCGTTTTGCAAATTCCCGTTCTGTCACCATACCATCTTACATGTTATTTTTACTAGATAACAAATTTTATTACTGTTTTACCCGATTACATATTAGTCTACTGCGCGTTATCGCTGTTTTATTTTAACATTCTCAATTTTTATTTGCTCCGATTGTATTATTTAAACGGGAGTATAATAATAAATTGTGTTATTTATTCTACCCCCCTGTCTCTTTCTTTTATATTTCCTTTTATATTTCACTTTAGACATTCATCATTATTTGCACAGTTTGGAATATTATCAAATGCGAATTAGGAGATGTGATAACGTTGATTGATATTATATCCGCGAGGTATGAGCGTCGGCTATAATATTATTAAAGATATACCTCTGTCTAGTTTACAATAATAAAAGCTGGCACTAATCAACAGCAATATATACATATATATATATATTCTCATTCAATTATACAAATATATTAAGAATTATATGTTATTTTAATTATGTATTATAATTCTTAATATAAATATAACTTTGGAAAGCGACTTTAAGAGAGGACGAGCACTTTTGATATCGACATTGTAAATATTCCATTCTATCAGGATTCTACAATATTTATTTTGTACTCATGCGAGCCTCTCCAATAACATCGCAATAATATTCGTAATCACTATCGTCTAGCTTTTGGAAAATGTGAAACTTCATTCATTTTCATGTTGCAGAGATGAATTCAACGACTAGTTCTTTGCTGTTCTAGTTAGTATTAACGAATATATTTCCGCTCGATGAGCTGGGACAAACAGCCCGCGACTGTAAATATTTTATAAATTGAAGCACGCGAAGAAGGATCACCTTTGCGAAAAGGAATTCTTCGGTCTACTTCGCTGTATATTTTTCGCCTGTTCTAATTTCATCTAGCGAGATCCGCTTCGATGTTTAGGATATACGTTGTACATAACGAAACTTCGTTTGTAATTGCGACTTAATTGACCTGGATGGGTTTGCCATTAATTATCTCGCGATCGACAAGGGAAGAAGGGTCCAGCAAGGGACGATTGATGATTCGTCAAACCTCGTAACTGCCTTAATAATTATCCTGGAACTCCTTTTTACGATTTGCGTTGTACGCGTGTTAATCAATTTAGCTGTTAAGTCTAATTGCAATAATAATACTCTTTGACAAAAATTCGTGTCAATTATTTTGCCTCTACTTCCCTATAACCAATTTTTAGAATTTTTTTAAACAAAAGTGAAGGTTTTTTTCTTCAAACTTTTCGAATGATGATTTTAATGCCGTTCTTCAACTTATTATAGTTATCTACAAGCAAGATTTTTTATAGTTCGAAGAAGACGATAATCCGATCTCATCCATCAACGCCAAGCTTTTTTATCGTATTGATTTATCCTGTGAAAAAAAGCTATGAGATTGCAGGACTATCTATATTTGCATCGACGCTTTACCTTTTAAAATTCGATTTCTGTCAATCAATCTTGTTTCTTCACGTAATCGTGAACGTGACAATTACGAGACAAAAAATATATTCTGTACTCTTTTGTCTATAACTTTCTTTGTTAAAAAATAAATCATACATTGCTTGAGAAAAGTTAAGAATGCCTAAATCGATGTCTAATAAATTGTTCTGAATTGTAAAATTCTTGATAAAATTAATATAATTTTAAAAAATATCGATTTATTGATAATGACAATTTTTTCGAAGTAGTTTATATAGTATATAATCCAGATATTTACATAATAAATTAATAAATCCAATAAATAAAGTCAATATTCGTACTATAATAAATTAAATAATTCTGCAAGATAGTTTTAAGAAATAAAAAATAGAATTGATACGCTATCCTCTCCAAATAGATACGTCATTAAAGTAATACTTGTGCATCGCTTTTGACACATTCAGAAATAATGTGGGAACGAAAGGATTGAGATCTCAGAACGAGAACACCGTTGGTCGAACGACACTCGGAATCTCGGGTGACACTGTGAAAAATAGTGCAAATATTCGCGTTATAATCCGTGAAATATCGCGACCGTTTAAATCGAGACACGCGTGGCGGCTGTTTGCATCTGGATTATGTATTCATGAGATTATACGCCCTTCCAGTCGGGGTGTCCACGCTGACTGGCAACCCTTCATCGAGATATCCGGTACCGCGATATTGTGAGGTTTGATCCTTACTGCGAGAATTGATTTACAAAAAGTATCAAGTTATGAGAATTTCTTTATAATATTATATATGGCAAAAAATGTAAAACATTAAAACACGTGTATAAAAGTTTAAATTATAATAATATTAAATTTTTAAGATATTTTAAAAGTTAAGTTTGGACAAATTACGTCAACAAATATAACAATCTAATGAGATAAATGACTAAAAATGAGCTAACAAAGGATATTAAAAACTTATTAATTGTATTTAATATGTTAAATACATTAAAAATTAAGCGAAACTAGTTTTTACTTTATAAAGTCTTCTTCAATTGCTTATGACCTACATACAATTAAATTAAACAATATTGCTACATGAACTCCAAAATAGAATGTGATAAATTTAAAATTATAAAGATGATTTAAAATTATAAGTCTTATTGATATAATGCATATTTATAAAGCTAACTGAATAACTAAATAATAACGATCTAATCGTTATTGAAAATATAATAATTAAATATAGTAACAACAAGGCTCTTGGTAACAATTTATTATTTCATATTGAAACGTTTATTCTATTCTAATTCTATGAAATAATAAATTGTTGCACACCAAGAATCTGTGTTGGCTCGAAAAAACGCATTCGCCAGTTTATATATGTAAACTGTTTATATATATAAAAGTTTATATATATAAAAAAGGTTCTTAGTAACAATTATATATATGTGTATATATATATATATATATATATATATATACACATATATATAATTGTTACTAAGAACCTTTTTTATATATATAAACTTTTATATATATAAACAGTTTACATATATAAACTGGCGAATGCGTTTTTTCGAGCCAACACAGATTCTTGGTGTGCAACAATTTATTATTTCATAGAATTAGAATAGAATAAACGTTTCAATATGAAATAATAAATTGTTACCAAGAGCCTTGTTGTTACTATATTTAATTATTATATTTTCAATAACGATTAGATCGTTATTATTTAGTTATTCAGTTAGCTTTATAAATATGCATTATATCAATAAGACTTATAATTTTAAATCATCTTTATAATTTTAAATTTATCACATTCTATTTTGGAGTTCATGTAGCAATATTGTTTAATTTAATTGTATGTAGGTCATAAGCAATTGAAGAAGACTTTATAAAGTAAAAACTAGTTTCGCTTAATTTTTAATGTATTTAACATATTAAATACAATTAATAAGTTTTTAATATCCTTTGTTAGCTCATTTTTAGTCATTTATCTCATTAGATTGTTATATTTGTTGACGTAATTTGTCCAAACTTAACTTTTAAAATATCTTAAAAATTTAATATTATTATAATTTAAACTTTTATACACGTGTTTTAATGTTTTACATTTTTTGCCATATATAATATTATAAAGAAATTCTCATAACTTGATACTTTTTGTAAATCAATTCTCGCAGTAAGGATCAAACCTCACAATATCGCGGTACCGGATATCTCGATGAAGGGTTGCCAGTCAGCGTGGACACCCCGACTGGAAGGGCGTATAATCTCATGAATACATAATCCAGATGCAAACAGCCGCCACGCGTGTCTCGATTTAAACGGTCGCGATATTTCACGGATTATAACGCGAATATTTGCACTATTTTTCACAGTGTCACCCGAGATTCCGAGTGTCGTTCGACCAACGGTGTTCTCGTTCTGAGATCTCAATCCTTTCGTTCCCACATTATTTCTGAATGTGTCAAAAGCGATGCACAAGTATTACTTTAATGACGTATCTATTTGGAGAGGATAGCGTATCAATTCTATTTTTTATTTCTTAAAACTATCTTGCAGAATTATTTAATTTATTATAGTACGAATATTGACTTTATTTATTGGATTTATTAATTTATTATGTAAATATCTGGATTATATACTATATAAACTACTTCGAAAAAATTGTCATTATCAATAAATCGATATTTTTTAAAATTATATTAATTTTATCAAGAATTTTACAATTCAGAACAATTTATTAGACATCGATTTAGGCATTCTTAACTTTTCTCAAGCAATGTATGATTTATTTTTTAACAAAGAAAGTTATAGACAAAAGAGTACAGAATATATTTTTTGTCTCGTAATTGTCACGTTCACGATTACGTGAAGAAACAAGATTGATTGACAGAAATCGAATTTTAAAAGGTAAAGCGTCGATGCAAATATAGATAGTCCTGCAATCTCATAGCTTTTTTTCACAGGATAAATCAATACGATAAAAAAGCTTGGCGTTGATGGATGAGATCGGATTATCGTCTTCTTCGAACTATAAAAAATCTTGCTTGTAGATAACTATAATAAGTTGAAGAACGGCATTAAAATCATCATTCGAAAAGTTTGAAGAAAAAAACCTTCACTTTTGTTTAAAAAAATTCTAAAAATTGGTTATAGGGAAGTAGAGGCAAAATAATTGACACGAATTTTTGTCAAAGAGTATTATTATTGCAATTAGACTTAACAGCTAAATTGATTAACACGCGTACAACGCAAATCGTAAAAAGGAGTTCCAGGATAATTATTAAGGCAGTTACGAGGTTTGACGAATCATCAATCGTCCCTTGCTGGACCCTTCTTCCCTTGTCGATCGCGAGATAATTAATGGCAAACCCATCCAGGTCAATTAAGTCGCAATTACAAACGAAGTTTCGTTATGTACAACGTATATCCTAAACATCGAAGCGGATCTCGCTAGATGAAATTAGAACAGGCGAAAAATATACAGCGAAGTAGACCGAAGAATTCCTTTTCGCAAAGGTGATCCTTCTTCGCGTGCTTCAATTTATAAAATATTTACAGTCGCGGGCTGTTTGTCCCAGCTCATCGAGCGGAAATATATTCGTTAATACTAACTAGAACAGCAAAGAACTAGTCGTTGAATTCATCTCTGCAACATGAAAATGAATGAAGTTTCACATTTTCCAAAAGCTAGACGATAGTGATTACGAATATTATTGCGATGTTATTGGAGAGGCTCGCATGAGTACAAAATAAATATTGTAGAATCCTGATAGAATGGAATATTTACAATGTCGATATCAAAAGTGCTCGTCCTCTCTTAAAGTCGCTTTCCAAAGTTATATTTATATTAAGAATTATAATACATAATTAAAATAACATATAATTCTTAATATATTTGTATAATTGAATGAGAATATATATATATATGTATATATTGCTGTTGATTAGTGCCAGCTTTTATTATTGTAAACTAGACAGAGGTATATCTTTAATAATATTATAGCCGACGCTCATACCTCGCGGATATAATATCAATCAACGTTATCACATCTCCTAATTCGCATTTGATAATATTCCAAACTGTGCAAATAATGATGAATGTCTAAAGTGAAATATAAAAGGAAATATAAAAGAAAGAGACAGGGGGGTAGAATAAATAACACAATTTATTATTATACTCCCGTTTAAATAATACAATCGGAGCAAATAAAAATTGAGAATGTTAAAATAAAACAGCGATAACGCGCAGTAGACTAATATGTAATCGGGTAAAACAGTAATAAAATTTGTTATCTAGTAAAAATAACATGTAAGATGGTATGGTGACAGAACGGGAATTTGCAAAACGCAAATTCCATGTTCGGGATCGTTATATCGGACAATAAACTATCGCAACTCGGAGCAAAGTTACACGCTCGAGACGATCCTCGCTCGAAATCGTGGATCACGATCGATATCACGTAACGTATGAGCGTAAGCTTAAGCTAAAATCGGCAATATGCGAACATACCGATTGGAGCGATAAGTTACAGGATGATAAGTTACAGGAGCATTCGAAGAACGCATGCACACAGAACGCATTCTCACTTCTCATATTTTTTTCTCTCTCATTCTCCCTCTCTCTTTCTCACTTCCTTACAAAAATAAGTTGGACGGAACAGACAACGAGTATCCTCGTAATTTATCTTACTCCCATTTCGAAAGCGATTAGGCCATCCGATTGGAGGCTTGAGGTCCTCTTCCCTCACCATTCCGCGAAAACGCTTGGCAAACTGCGAAAGTCTATCTGTGCTAAGGATGCTATTGCATGGCTTTAAGCATGTGCAGAGTGATTTCATATGTCGCGACAACGTGAAAGTAGTGAGGAGATAAATATGAGATAAATGTCCCAATCACCACCAGATACGTACCTATGTCCGGACATTTATAAAAAAAACTTTATTTGTTTTCATTATTAATCTCAAATGCTTTTTTAAAATATCTTCTTTTTCTTTTTCTTCTTATTGAAAAGATAGCCTATAGGCTTGTTTTACCCAATTCGATTACCCTCTTGGGACGCAGATGATCAACTGTCTTTTCATCTTTTTAAAATATATTTTAATGTAATCTTTAGATACAATTAAATTATAATATTGTACTAAAAAAGCATTTTAGAGATTGATAATAATAAATTTTGTAAATGTTTAGACATAAATACACTCGTTTACTAAAAGATTGCAACATTTTTTCTCAATGACTTTCGGAATGTAACCTGTTCATTGAGCGATTCTTACTTATGAATCATCCAAGTTCTGTCCAATTTGAGCTCCGAAGTGATCGACGCAAAAAAAAATCAATATAAATCAATATGAATAAGATTTCGGAGAATGTAAAGTATTGATACGCGTCTGAGCAACGCTTATTGACACTTTACAATTCATGAAATCTCATTCACATTAAATTTTTTACGTCGATGGCTTGCGTTTTAGCTCCGGAGCTTAAATTGGATAGGCCTGATATAATCACTTATGTTCAATATTACGTATTATGAACAGAATAAGCTCGAAAAAAGTAAGCTTTTAGTAAACGAGTGTACGTACCCGGTCACTAGGACGTTTACTTAATGAGAATTTACTCGTATAAAAATAGAAAATAAATCCTCTTTTTTTATGGCTCCTGCCGTCAAATTTTTCCACTTTCGCGAAAAATAGTGGATCTTCCCCTAAATCTGATAATTTTTACTGGTTTACTGATTTATTTTTCGTTCTTTCGAAATTCTGTCCGTTCCCTTTGATTTCTGCTTTTTGCGTAAAATTATTTCTCTACAGTGTTCCAGCATCACGAGAAACTGAAACGATTTTATTCTCTTTAACACGGCGATTCACATCTTGTGGATCTATAATGGAAATTCCCTTTTCTAACACGGAAAAGGTCGGGGCAGAATATCGTTACGAAGGTATATGGTAGCGACGCGCTGTACAAAAAAGAAAAAAAAAAAAGAAAAAACACGTGAGACATAAAATTAACAAAAAGAGAGTTGTACGCTTTATTACATAATACTTCGAGGCAACGTTTTAAAAGTTGTAATTAATATCTATATCTCTTGGGCACCGCTTTTTGCCCTCTCATTTGTGCAACGCACGTTTCTTTTTTCTTCGAGGACGAGAAAATGTAGGGTCTCGCTACGCAGAGGATGATCGCACGATCGAGTATTGCACTACATATAATAAATAATCCTCTATTGGCAGCAATATCAAGATCGCCTCTCGTTACGTTGGAAGGGAAAGCTCAACGATCGACTTAATATAGAAGACGTGATACACTTAATGATTTAAATAATAATATATAAAATCAATGGTAAAAGATTCACTATTATGACGATGGTAACAAAAAAGAATATGCGAAGAGCGTCTCGGATTATCTTGCCTCGATCTCTTCCGATTTATTGCCTGTTTTCGAATAGCGATCCGCGTGACACAATCACCCGAACACAATTCCGAAAGCGAAATATTAAAAGCAAGAATATTAAAATTCGCAATATACGAAAAAGGTCATCGCCACGAAATCAAAAGACAGTGAGCGTTAATCCTCGCCGAAAATTGAATTTTAAAAATATCACTAAGCGGATTAGGTGGTTAAGATTTAAAATTATAAATCACATATGCAGGAATATGACAAAGAAATGCTATACAAAAAATAATTCTACGATAAATACTGTTTCGTTAATACTGATCCAATTTTCGCGTTACGAGACAATGCAGGTGCAATATAAAAATAGACTTTTCTTTTGCGTTACAATTCCACGAGTGCAACGTTTAAATTAATACTACTTCGATCACCGCCTTTTAATTTGTCGCGACACGATAAAATTACAAAATGCGAAGAGATCGCAAAACGAGAAACAAAAATAATCTTATAAAATACTGTGTAACAAAGTGTCTTACAAAATTGTCTCCAGAGTTCGAAATTTCTCTTCGCTCCTCCATATCCTCTGCATGGTAATAATTAAAACGTTCATTCGGCGACAAAAATAGAGTATAAAAAATTATTCGGAAATCTTTAAAAATGCACTTTAATAGCACATATATAATAGCGACACCGCGTCCATGCTTCAATGTTTCTATATTTAACTCTGTGAAATATTAGATAATCAAAAACATCGGGATAAAATGCAGTTCATGATTCATAGATGCTATCGTAAAAAAATAATTTAACCGTGAATATAAAAACGAATCGTTCATCGACACGACATTTTTCCCGTTCCAATTCCCAATTCTTTCCATACTTCCCGTCCTTTTAGACGCATACAAGTTTTCGCTTAGGCCCTCTCTCACTTTATATCTTACGATTTCATGAGGATCAAGGTATCACGCCTACGTCAGAGTTGCTTTATTAGTAAACGGACGCAAATACCTCTTTCAAAAATACAATTTCTCTAGAAAAGGTGTGTTATACTACGTTACGTTTCGTTATTCGTTTAATCATATTAATCATCGTCGCCCTGATCATCGTCTCATTTCCGCGGATTTGAGGCTGATTCAGCCGAAACGTTCGATAATCATCTGTGACAAGTGCAAAATGTCATTCCGTTTTATTTTGCGCAAATGAACCGATGAACTCGCTTGACACATTCCCCTGTTAATTTCTATATGAACTTCAAAATCAATATACTGATGCATCGGGATTTGGCAAACTCATTTATTATCCTTGTTTCATTATTATTTTGTTTAGACTTTAGGCAAAGGATAATATTAAAGTTTATAAATAATATAAGTCTTGGTAATTGATGCATGCAGATATACAAATGCTTCCAATAATAAAAGCGATAAAGGCGAGCTTAATGTTGACTTTTCTCTCGCGCGCGGATTATTTCGTTTAATATAATTTGTTCTTTAAAAACTTCGATATGTGTTTTTATTGTTTTAAAAATATATTTCTAGATATATTTCTAAATTTTCTAAAAACAATTTAATCGATTTGAATTTAAAGAAACACACATGCTAAGAAATACTTTTAAAAGTTGACACGTTTTTTTTTAAAACTAGTAAGATTAAATTAATCCTGATGTTTCAGTATAATATTAGATATGTTTGGCGACAATGTCTTTTCTCGCTTTCACCCGCCTCTCATTTAATTCCGCGAACTCTTCTTCGTACAAATTTCTTTCTTTCCACGCCTTCACTGACACTCCCTCTTTCTCTTTTCATTTTTTTTCCATTAATGATGACAAGTAGCACGACTCGATCGTTCAACTAAGTAACGAACGTCTGGCAATTTTGTTCGCTTTCTCTGAGAATGGCTGCGCTATTGCGGGGAAAACAACAACAAGGAAAAGACGATCGGCAAACGGATTGATTGAGGACGATGGAAGAAGGCGGTAGCAGCAGGAACGTTCTCACGGACGTTTCCTCAAAGACGGGCCGTGATCTTGTTGCTATTCCTTAACAAAGTTTCGTTTCGCTTCTATTTGGTGGACATAACGCGATCTTTGTTTCACCACTACTGAGCCTCGTCGAGAGGAAATCAATGGTAATCGACCGACGAGATACTGGCGGTCGAATTCACGAGGGTCTCAGATGACGCCATTCTCGAGGTCACTCAAGGCTCCTGATGAGCACCGCTAGTTCGCGGAATGAGGCGCCGAGTTTGCCGGGTGTTGATTGCTTCTTCAGCAGGATCGCCCGTATCGCCGAAAGTTTCTCGTAGCAGGAAAGGCACTTGTGATACCTGAAAGGAAAAGAAGAGAAATGCGTAAAATTTCCATGTCGAAGAAACGACCATGTCGGGGAAACGACAAAGTTATATTACATTCAAAAAATATTATCTTGCTTTTCTAACATTCTTAAGAACAACACAATAATTAAGTATAGTCTTTTGTAGTTAAATTTTTGCGCAACGTCAATTATAAATATATCAACAATTATATTTTAAATTAATAATTTAAAAATTGAACATTGCTAATAAAATCAATAGAAAAAAATTCAAATAAAAATATCTAGATATAATATAATAAATAGAACTCACCGTTCCTCTCGCGACACGTCGACACCGATCGTGTGAAGGGGTGCCTCCACGTTGGATTTTATCACCGAGGCGAAATTACGAAGAATAAGTCTCAATGCCGAACAAGCTACTGTTATGTACCTGAAACAAACCCAATTTGGACAGAAGTTAATAATAATAAAATACATCATACAGAATAATCTAAAAAATATAAAACTAATCGAATAATATTTTAAATAATTTCAAATAAATTTATCACTAAAATATGTATGCGTATGTACGTTAAAATGTAAAATGTTTAACGTTAAAACAAATTATAAATGAACTATGAATGAACAGAAAAATAAATTAAACAATAAATATATATTTTAGCTATTTTAATTAAAAACTTTAGTTATGTATACTTTAAAAATATTTTAATTAAAAAAAAAAACCAATAAAACAAACAAGGTGCTATATTATGTAATTTATAACTCGTTTGTCTAAGAATGGTTCGGACGTTCAGGATCAAAACAATCGTGGAATGAGGATGGTAGCCGGTCTCGCAACACTGGTTCGGTCACGCCTGGTCCGTTCGGTAAAACGAGCGTTATTAGGCCCGCTAACGACGTCAATAAATAACGAAAGGCGCGAAAGGCTTGCCTGCACGATTCAGCACGCTCTCGCTTTCGGATGGACGGGCGATAAAGGGTTCGAGCTCCCGTTCGAATCGGCGAGACGAATCGCGAACAGTCTCATGAATGCAACGAGCACGACGCCGATCGACAATATCACATGTAATGCACCGTGCATGACTCGAATTTTATGCGACTTGTAACAAAATGTGAAACCAATAAGAGAATAGTCATAGGCTTTGAGAAAAAGCCTTCCTCGTGTATGTTTCAACTAAAATAATCTAGATTACAATTATTTAGATTGAGTTGATTTAAATAATAAAGAATAATATAATAATTTGAGCATCTATGCAAATTATTATATTATCCTTTATTCAATAAATTGAAAAAAAAAAATAATTTTATAAGATAATTCTTCAGAGTAAAATAGAGAAATCAGATTGCAGAGATTTGTTGATTTAATCTTTGCAAATTAATTAATATTTAATTTATTTCTATTTATCGTATTTAACCTTAGCATTTCTGGTGTACCAAACATCGATACAATTATATAAATTAATTTTTCTGATTTCATTTTTATGAATGTAATTTATACTTTGTCAAATAATTTTTAACGTTTTATAGCGAAGAATGTGTTTTTCTTTCCAGAATTAGAAGAGATCTATAGGGATAAAGCTGGAAAGAGGGGAACAAATAGACGACAAAGGGGGATGCGAGAAGCAATCGCGAAATTGGAAAACGATCGGGCGGAGCGCGAACCCTCCCCTGACATGTGACACGCGTCTAGACATTCTGGCCGACGATCTCTTTTTTTTTCTCACGAGGCACGGTTCCAGGACGAAAGGCCGCGACGAACGAGCCGTGAAAATGACGAGCAGGCTGTATGCAAACCGTCACTACATAATAAGTTGTTCGAGATGTGTATATTTGCCCATGTCGATTTTGTGTCCACAATCGAGGATTGTGAAATCAGAATATAAGGAACCATTGCTCTTCGAAAAATAATCGAATTTAATAAACAAATATAAACGTTTCTCTGTCTTGCTATATTATACTCTCTATATCTCAGAATTATTTTAAATTAAAAATAAGAATTTTTAGAATCAATTATTCCTATATGATAATTAGATAGAAAGTTAGTTGGATAATTAAAAGTAATTTTTTTAACTTTCAACTTTTAAATACTAGGTAATTAAGTAGTAAAGTAGTTGTAAAAAGTTTTATTTTTAATAGAATTAACAAAATTAACAAGATTACTTCATGTAAAGACTTTATGTTATATAAATTTGTTATATATACATATATATACATATATATATGTATATATTAAATATCTCTAATTTATTTCCGAGTAGAATGGCAGGTAATGGCCAATAAATGGCTTGACGGCCTATTATGAACGAACGACAGCTGCTCAGCGGCGGATAATTAGTTTGAATTCACTTTTCACGGTATTAAGTATTTACGCACAGGTTGCCAATACCGACCGCTCGACCGCTATTAACTGGTTCATTGACATTGTTTTAGGTAATTGGCATGAGTAGTCTAATTACAACAATATATTTTCTAGGATTACATTGTCAAAAAAATATTATTTTTTAAAAATAGTTCAAAGGTATACGCAAAATAGGAAAGAAATTTTTTATACAATCAACGTCACTGAAAGAAAAGATTGCTGAATATGGCATAGCATTTTTAATTGGTTGCAGCGGTCAATTTTTGGTTGCATTAAACCTATTGAAATTCTATACTAACATTGCGGACACAATCAAAAATTGCTGCAGACAATTAAAAGTGCGATGACATATTTTATTATCTAATTTGCTGCACTAATTTTTTCTTTCAGCACAGATTTCAAATATATTTCTCTCAAATATAAGTAATCTCAAATTCTAAGAAAGATTCAGATTATATCAATTAATGAGAACATACAGGATGACAATTGTTGAAATTAAATAGCTGTTACTCCATAATGAATGGATAAAATAAATTAAACACTATATCGTAATCATCCTGCGTGCACTGAAATAAACACATACTTGGCGAGAAGACAAGAAAGAGAAGAAAGGGGAAGTTTATTGAAGACATCAAGTGCTCGATCGAAGCCTAATTTTAGGGAGAGATAGAGTTCATCGGAAGTTGTGTAATGATCTGCCGCTCAATAACTAATTAATTGTTAAATCAATGTCAAATAATTTCAAGATCGAGATTGTAGGGATAGAAAATTAATTATAACATAATAGAAGAGCATTGATTTTTTTAACCAGACAGAATATAAAAATTTGTGACAAATATTATTGAAAGCTAATAATAAGATATAATAAAAATCTAATGATATGTATTATAATATATACAATAAATTTAAAAAATGTATGATAAATGATTAAAATTACATATTATATATAAAACTAAGCAGATCAAAATAATATTAACACTTTAGCAAACAAATGAAAATCTAATTTCTTCCTACATAAAATATTTTGACAAAAATTAAATGTGGAATCGTTATCGAATTATATCCTGATAAAGAGAGAGATTCTTATGAGGTAACGTGTGCAAGGAATAAAGAACGCGAGGGTAAGTAATGATAGTTCACAATAAAAACGCGGAAGGAAACAGTCGTTCCTCGTCACGACAAAGTAACAGCTTGGAACTGAGGGCAGTCGGTTAATCACCCACTTTCGTACGTCAAACAGACATAAAAGAGAAGCTTCCTCCCTCCTTACTCGGATTTATAGTCGAATGGTCAAGAAGTGGCGCGTATCTGACAAGAAACCGTTTAAATTTGCTGTTATGGTATATAACGGTAATCTTTATCTCAAATGAAATGTCTGCTTCTATGTTAAATAGTCACAATGAAATTTAGTTTAATCTAACTTCAACTAGATCATTCATTGTAAAAAGAGTCATTTGCTTCAGTCTTTTTAGTTTAAATAATTTCTCAAATCTAGAAATATATATATATATAAATCTACGAATTTAAATTGTTTAAAATTTTCTTCAATATTTTAAAGCTTCTTTCTAAATTTGTAATTTTTAAATTATAAACTTAAATTATAAACTCAAAATTTTCTTTATCTAAATGTGTTAATTAATGTGTCAATTAATTTTTGTTTTGTGTTACTCTTCAACGTGAGTCTAACTCTCAACAAATTTTAATCGGCGACAGTTTGGTATTGAAGATGACATTCGTTTTATCTGTCCACTGTCATCGAATCAGCATATGTGAGCGTGATGGCACTTCAGATTTCAATTCGTTTAGCGAACAATACGATTCAGCAAGCGACAGGAATAATCCGCGCGTCTCGTCGCATTTGCATCTGCCGCTATCTCCCATTGTCTCGGCTAATTTCGCGCAGCGCCCTAACGTTCGCCTCGGGTTTCCCCGCTTCGGCAAATTAGCCATTCCCATAGTGCACCCCCGTTTAAGCACCCTTTTGGAAGAGGTGTCTGTTTTCCAAAACGCCATGCGAGCGAGTGTTTCTATATGCTATTGAAGGTGAAGTAATCTTAGACGATAATAGAATAGCAAAGCGTGCCACGTAGAGAGCAATGAATATTCACCGTGTCATCGCTAAATATACACGCGTGATGCGATGCGGACAATGAGATGCGGACGCCCGTTGCAATCTGACGAGAATGCAAATACGACACTGATTTTTAAAGCGAATCAATCTGAAAACACGATAAGTTTGAAAAAAATATTCCGAACAAGAAAATAGATCATCAGACTACTTAAGATAACGATACAAGTCATTTGCAAAATAATCTCGCTGTTTTTATCTCAGGACGTAATCGAGATTATCGATAATAAAAAATTAATTATCTCGAGGACATCAGAATTTCTTAGAGAATATTAATAGGAAAATGTAAAACAAAATATTTCGTACTCACATTTCATATCTACTTTGAAAAAGTTCACTGATAGGACCCAGTAAGGAATTACACAGATCCAAGTTCCACATCGTTCTGCGAACAGAAATTAAAAAATAATTATAAAACACACCGTGTTAATTATTATGCAATATATAAATTCACACCGAATTATCTAAGCTTCAGCTTAATCGATAAAGGTTTTATTCCACACTTGTTGTGTAATCATATTCATGATCTTAAGAAATTTTTTAATACGATTAAAATTATCGGTCAATAAAATTACGTACGGTTTTAATGTGAGGATACTCAAAAGATCCACAATGACTGCTAAATCGTTCATCGCGACTGCAGAGTCCACCGCGGCCTGAAATCAATATTACGTTATATTTTTTCGCCTTATATGTCTCGTACGTTTCAATGCAAAATCAGATGAATAACAACCTTGAGATCCTTATTTTGCCAGAGGGAATAAATTATCTGTAATGAGCGATGTCGACTCTTAAGTACCGCCATCATCGAATCGTGGCTGCGCATCATGCTGTTCAGCATCTCGGTCTCAGACATTTCCGTCAGCACACTCTGGGGATAGTCCAACACCGCGGGACTAGTGTAACTGTGCTGTAAAACGTAAATAGAAGAGAATTAAATAAAACTTGATAACTTTCTCGTTATATAAAAATGGAGAATTTATTATTAATTTAGTTATTTGCACAATTTATAAGTGAAAGGATTATTCACCGGTAAGAAATTTTCCACGTCCAAACCATAAGGCTTGTCGGTGCTCATCGGCACCAGTTCCTCCTTGTCTTTCCTTATGTGCGAGAGAATCGATTTTGGGATTTGAGGGAGTACATCGATCTTCGGATTCGGTGGGACCTGAGCCTTATTGAGTAGCTTCCTCGTAGACGATGTGTTCGTGGAGGCATTACGCGCCGACAGCACAGTTGAGGTAGCAAAATTTCGGTTGAGCGACGTCGACCTCGATTGCGCTGTGTTTGGCCTATTCAACGCAGGATCCGAGGGACTATGTCTTATATTATTAATTCTACAACAAAAAAGTCATCCAAATATTACATAATCATTACAGAATACAATATTATTTCAGTATATACTGTTAAAAATGTGATGAAATTTAATATACTTTTAAGTTACACAAATTAAATTCAATTTTATTGAATTTACACTAAATTAAATTTAATATATTTGTAACTGAAAAATAAATTTGTGTACATGTACATGAAATTTAGTATACTTTTCATAAAATTTTATAAAGTTTAATACAAATGTATAAAGTTTAATACATTTTTTATGAAATTTTATGTAAATTTGCATGAAATTTAATGTAAGTAAAATTTAAATTTCGTTAAATTTAAGTTACTTATAACTTCATTTTCATTGGCACACAACACTAAATATTTTTAATATATCTGCTTGAAATTTGTTTTCATTACATCTAACGGAAGTAAATTTCTTTGTTTTCAAGTGTAATTAATTTTCAATCTTAATTAATTTTGTGAGCAACATATATTTTTACTAAAAGACAATTATTTTCTCTTAAAAACTGCAAACTAAAAAAAAATTTTGGACAAGAAATAAAAAGATCTTTCTTTATTAATTTCTATGCAATTTGAACGTTTTTCTATTATATTCATTAATATTTACGACAATTATTTTCCATATTTATATACTCGAAGAGAATATGTCTTTATTGTCTATTGTTACGCAAGAAGTACTTACTGTACAGGATAGTCACTTTCGTATCCCTGCTCCCCGTCCCTACTGCTCTGTCTCTTCAGACAGTGTTTCGGGGAATCCGGGCTAGGTACTCTGTTCTTCAGCTTGCCGTCATCCATCACAGGAATTACTGCAGCCATTGGTGCAACGCGCGGCGTTAAGGTCGAGTTCGACCTTTGTGGTCCTAAGGGATGAGACGGCGTCAACATCGTTTGTTCGGTGGTGCTCATCCTCTTCCCTGGGAACGGCGTGATGTTTTGCCGTAACGGTGGTATGGACGCGAAGTTTTTGGATGCCCTTTGATTCAAGCCATTGTTCGTCTGCAGATTCGTTCTGATTTGACTCGTTGACATGATCGAGTTTCTCTGTACCGGCGGCGAAGACTTGATCGGTTGAACACGCACCGGTACCGGCATCGGCTTCGCCAAGGACAACGTGGGCGCCGGCGGGGGCGGTGAAGAAGGGGATGGCATCGACGGCATCTCCTCGCGCTCTATCGTGTTCAGGTTTGACATTGAGGTAGAGAGATTTTGCAGTATTTGTGGTTGTGCCGGATCTAAAATAGGTTCATAACATATCAATGACATTCGTCCTCTTTCTCTAAGAGAAGTTATTTCAAAATCACTTTAAAATAAAATAACAATAATCATTTAAAGAACTTAAAACAAGTTTTTTCTGGTATAATGAAAAATATTAGATTTATAAATATTTTAAAATTAAATTTATAAATAAAATTTATCCATATTATTCAACTTTCTTGAACTTCGAATTCTAACATGCATTATATCAAGATTGAATGTTATATCAATATTTACACTTTTTTGAAAGATTCTAATGTTATGGTAGTAAAAATTTTATTTCTTCGGAACTTATATCATAACTTAGTTCAACGTAATTCGTGCAAAGGTTATCGAAACTCACCTACGTCATGAGGCTCCTGGAAAGCCTCGGGGGTTTCGGGAGGTGGTGTGCGAGACACTGCAACATATCATGCACGGCATGCTCATTCACAAACTGTACATTGTTTGCATTCACATTTAAACGTGTTTGACATATTGTGTGTGTTCGCTAGTGATCGCGAAGGATTGGGTTAGATATTAGTCTGGAATTTTTGTCATACACGCGCGCACTCGGTGAACAATGAGACATTACAAGGCGGATGTAACAAATCACTTACACGCCCTGCTCGGTTGAAAAACGTCCCTGTACTCGGTTACGCTGGGTATGTCCGCATAGGTGGCCTCGTCCTCGGGATCGGTACCGGATTTATCCGCCTCTTCTATTGTTCGTACATCCAATCTGCAAACGCATATAAATATGTGTTACGATGATCAATTGGTGTAAAAATTTATGGTTAAAATTAAACTTCATAAAGCAAAACGTACGTATGCTTCTTCAATCCGATCGGTCGTTCTTTGGAAAAACTCTTCCTCAAGGAATTTCCATGACTGAATGGTGAACTCACGGCAGATATTCCTCCCAGTGGTGCAATTTTTTTTAAATCGCATATATACAGAATAACATTTGCGGTATGAAGACTCGCGCCAATCTGAAAAAATTTCCTGTTTTAATAAAAACGACATCGAATATATATATTCAAGAGTTCAAAATCTAGCATTTTGTTTTACCAATTGATTTTGAGCTATGGCTATATCCTGGACTTTTCCCCAGTTAGTCGGTATCGTATCCAGAGTCCTTCCCGGCTCCCAACCGTAAACCTTTAAAACGTCATGGCTACCAGCAAAGAGACATTCTCCGCCTTGACTAAAGTATAGGCACCTGAAACAGCGCGATAACAAAAGAAATTAGCATGATTAAAAAATTGCATTGTAAGATTATAGTTTTTCTAACTCACCGGATGGCCGAAGAATGACTTTGTTCCGTGGAAGATACAAGCTGAAACGATTCTAAGTCCCAGAAGTGAACAGTTCTATCGGCGCTGCCGCTGGCTAATAGGAATTCATGCGGATGAAACTCGACGGTTGTGGCCGGACCTCTGTGTTCTGAAAATTCCCTTAGTTGTCTACCGGCCTTTAGGTCCCACAACTAATTTAAAAGTAACATAAAGGTCAATGTCTTCTGTCTTACATATAAAATAGTATAGAAAAGAATGAAAATCATATTATATATGAGATGATAAGAAGGCTTAAGATAAGACATGATAAAAATACATTTTCCTGGGATATAATATATGACTCACCTTAACCATTCCTTCCTCCCCAGCACTAGCGATCCATTGTCCATCAGGACTGAATTTTAAACTATTCACAGTCCTGTTATGCCCTTTATACGTAAAAATACAGCCTTTCCTACGGATATCCCACAATTTAATCGCCGTATCCAAACTCCCAGACGCTAGCAGCTCCCCATAAGGATGGAAGTCCATGCAACGTATCCCGGATTTGTGTCCCGTCAGCGTGCGCGCCAACTTGGCATGCTCCAAGTCCCAAATCTTCAACGCACCCGTCTGTGAGCCAGCGCATACAAGATCTTCCGTTTGACCGAAGCGTACGCATTCTATAGAAGTAGTGTGGCCACTTAGGCTCTGAAAATAAGTGAACATAAATCTCATGTAATTTTAATAAATTTAAATTCAATAACAACATTTAAGATATAATTTAGTGTTTATCTCTTATGAAGTAACTTTAGCTCTCTCTTTGTATAATTTTTAATCAATTTAAATTCAATAACAATGTTTGAGATATTTAGTGTTCATTGTTCTTTCATGTAGCATGTTATTGAAATAGAAAAAAATGAAATAAAAATAAACATTTATTGTATAAATCATCTGTATTTTATCTTGAACTGGATAAAGATAATGAAACTGTTGCGCAACAATTACCATAATACAATTCTGCTTTCCGACGGCCCATAGATTCACCTTTTTGTCGTCACCGCCTGTGACCAGAACACGACCCGATTTGTGGCCCAACGCCAAGCAATTGACGTTCGGCGTATGGGCGACGAATTCCTCTGTGCCAAAAAAAAAAGAAGAATGCATTTCACGCATACTGATTTATTCATGTTAATGTGATGCAAGAGAAATACAATATAAAAGATTTTATAGCGTGAATAACTTTTGTTCAGATTGATTTACTTATGACCATACAAGGATTATATATAATTTTCTTTTTTCATGTTGGAGAAAAATCAATCTATTTATTCGATAAATAAAATCACTTGAACCTCTCAGAAGTCAAAATCATTAATATCACTTCTTGTAAATTTATTAGTTTTATTATCAAAACAGTTTACAACTTCTCATCAATTTTTTCCACTTCTGATTTCATGGAATTGATAAATTGACTTCTGAGAGATTCATTTGCTCATGAAACTATGGGCATGAAAATTCATACACAATGTCAACCTCTGTTCCTCTAATAAATAATTTCTTATTCTTAGGCTAAAGGTCACAAATCAATAAGTTCTGATCACATAATCAAAAATGATGAGTAGGAACAAAATATAAATAGAGATTACATATTTAGATTGAAAAAAATCAGCTCATTTTCACTGATAAGTAAAAATAAGCTAATAATGTATTTAAAAAATTTTTCACAATTTACATAAATAATCTTTATATTTATATATACATAAATATATATTTATTCTGTTTCAAATATTTTTAATTACAATTAAAATTAACTTATTGATGATTGCGTTTAGTTAAGAATGGGAAGTTATTTATTATTGGAGGAGCAAAAGTTGAACATTGAAGTTTCATGCCTCTAATTTTACAAGCATCAAATAAATCTCTAATCAATTATTCAATATCCTTGTAATTTATCTCTTATTTAAAAAGAATAGAACTGTCATTCCTCCAATATAAACTATTCATCTGTAAAAACAGGCGGAAAATCTCTGTCCATTATAATCCAGTCTACTTTCTGCTACTGTTTACGCGAAAATGACTTCTCATTCTCATCGCGGGACAAATTCCCGGTTTGTGCCAGATGTAACCATAATTGGAAGAAACTGCGAGGTAGCAGCTGAAGTGAGAAAGTAAACAGAAACTGTTTACTCGCGGAAAAGCAGGATTCTCGTAGAGGAGGGAAAAAAAGAAAGAAGAGGAGCGATGTAGCGGGAAAGAGAGAGCGTGAGAGAGCGCATGGCGCGCTCGCGCGCGCCAGGATATTCGTATTCCTATGAACAAGGATGATCTTACGGAGTTTCCAGGACCTCCTCGTAGACGAGGCCATGTTCGTGCCGCGCGCGCGGACTTATTTGGCAGCGACGGCGGTCCGTGTTCCCGGTTGGCGCACGACGTACGATCTCCTCTCGCTGTTCGTGCCGCTGCGCGAACGTAACATGTTTACCAGCAGCAAACGGTAACAGCCTCCACTCTTCTCGCGGTCTCTCCTCTTTCTTCGGCGACCGGGCACCGCGGCGCGTGGCGTCGCGAGGCGTCACGTCGCGTAGCGTCGCGTCGTCACTCCCCACCGGGGAGAACGTAGAAAAAAAAGAAACGCGACGCTGTCCCGAGAGCGCGGAAAACAGATCGCTTCTCTCTCACTCGGGAAACTGCCACCTTCTCCTCGCTACCGTCTCATATCTCATCTCATGAACCTGTCACTATCTCTCTGTCTCTCTTTCTCTCGCTCCGCTCCGTTCCGTCCGTCTGACAGTGTGTCTGTGACGCGTATAGGTCGTGAGGTCGCGGTTACGTTTTCTCGATAGATGGCGGTAATCGCGTTATCTATCGTTGGTAAAATAAATGTTTAATTTATTACCGATAATTGCTAATAACACTAGAATAATTGCTAATAACACTACTATTATCGATCTAATAATGAATGTCGATAATAACGTTCTTCAATTATCTCCGGGCTTTCGGGGTCTTTTTGTGAGGACAAAAACTTGCTAGAGCTTTGGCTGTTTCGCTTGCATAAGCTGATATGATTGATAGTGGGTGTTTTCCATTTGACATCGACAAGAACAACGAGATACTATTAAAGACCGATATCCTTATGGGAGTTCGCATCCTTCAAAATATTGAAGTGATTAAGAGTTAAAAACTGATAATATTGCACTAATTTTATGATTTATTAGTTTAGTAGACGTATTTATGCATTTATAACTCAATAATATTTGATTTTTCTTTAAAATTCTGATTTCAGTGTTTTATGTTAAAGTTTGATTATCAACAGAGATGATAATTGCGAAGAAAAAATTGTAATTTTTCTGCAATATATGGGATATTATAGCTTTACTTAAGTATGCATATTTATTTATGGAACATTTATATAATAAATAATCATGAATTTAATAATGTATAAGCCAAATATATATAATAATTTATGTTAATAATAGCAAATTTATATCAATTGTCGATTATATCAGCGTTCTTTAATTACATCTGGGCCCTTGAGGGCCTTTTTTATACCGCCAAAAATTTGCCTAGGATTGACGGTCTTTAATGGTACTTCATTGGTGCATTTGATGACAAGTCAACACAAGATATGAGTGTCGTTCTATCCTTGTTGACATTCAGAGAGTAACAAAGATAGAATAACACTTGTATCGGTTGTGTTATCAAATGTAAAGCACCCAATCTCTCGGTGACAATAAAAATATGTTTATAATTGAAAAAAAGTGAAATCTCTATCTCCCTGCAGAAATTATCACAGGAACTTTGATCCAAATTCAACGCATGATATTGTGACCCTTGGATCGGAAAATCAAACAGGGAAATAAGAAGAAAACAAGGACATGGATCATGCGCTTCATGCGTAACTCAGAACGCACTCATAAACAACTATAGCTGGATAATGATATCACTGATTGTTATATCGATTGTTGGCAAATTGAAATTTAAAGCTGTTAAATTGGCTCTGTTAGAAAACCAAATGTCTGAAGAAACTGCTGAGAGGCCCACGAGGCAACTGTACAAACAATTCGCAATAAGGACACGCGTGCGAATGTCAGAACAACCTGAAAAAGATGTCAATATTTTTTTTTTAATAGTTGGAGTGTTACTTATACTTGCTTTGGCCATTCTAGCTGCATTTTTGCATTTTTCACATTAAACATGTGAAATATGCTAATATGCTGATAAAAAGAAGGAAATTTGAAATTATGATCCACTTGTGATGTTGACTAGTGAAACTTACAAGAGAGATTTGATGTTTATGTTTATTTGAGAGATTTAATGCTTGCGTAAATTCTTATTGCATTAATATCTATATGCATAAAGGAATACAATTTATGTATTATGTGTATACATATATATATATATAATTGATATATTTATGACGCAGTGTGATATTAAACTGTGATACAATCAAATGCAGCTTTTTTTAGGTAATAAATTATGAATCTGTTTACATATAAGAATAATTTTTTCTAACAAATTATTTCTAACAAATTATTTTTCTTCTATATTAATAGATCTACTTTAAGAGAGAAAAGAGGAAGAAATCTTAGGTTATCGTGATTATTGTTGAATTCAAATTTAGCAAAATGACGTCGATATTTTATATGCGAACTGGCTTTGCAGTAAATCGAACATTTCTTTTATCCAATATTCTTGGGAGAAGTTACGTGACATACATTCAAGGTCAATCCCCTGAACCTCGTGTGCGAGAATACTTCTATTACATTGATCATCAAGGCATGGTATTTTTCATTTCATCTATTGAAGTTTCAGTTTGTATCACTGGTGAAACCTTTTCTCAGATTTTTTTCATATAATTTTTTAGAATTTTAAAGTGAATTTCAACATTTTTCAGAATTTCTACATATTTTTTAACTTTTAAAATTTTTCAGATTTTTTTTTATATAAATTGGAACACTCATAAGTGCTGAGAACGTCTACATTTATTCTAGAATTCTTCATAAATTTTGAAACATTTTAAGATTTTTTTATTCTGTAATTTCTGAAATCTTATAAAATCTAAAAAAGTATTTAAGATATTTTTCT
>Ga0157363_1000254_pt1 | contig 41355 bp, 38 predicted proteins | sample AttsexASBM1_FD_111477 | JGI IMG/M metagenome (GOLD analysis project Ga0157363, IMG submission 111477) | Fungus gardens microbial communities from leaf cutter ant in Ribeirão Preto, State of São Paulo, Brazil - Atta sexdens ASBM1 | ecosystem: Host-associated > Fungi > Mycelium > Unclassified ... | reverse complement strand
TCCCATCCTGCCTAAGATGCCCAAAGACCCACTTCGGGACACTTCCTTTAACTTTGAGAGGTCTGAGATGGACGTTCGTCAAAGCATTCATTCTGAGCATGCAAAAAATCTGGACACCGCCGGCTTACGTCGCGAATTTTTGATCGAGAAAATTTTTAACGCCGATAATTACACCCTCACTTACAGCCACATTGACCGCATCATTATTGGTGGCGTTATGCCCGTGCAGCAGTCGGTGATGATTGGCGAGGAAGTCGGCAAGCAGTTGGGCGTCAGCTATTTTCTCGAACGCCGCGAACTGGGCGTGATCAATATTGGCGGGCCGGGCTTGATTGACGTCGACGGCAAAACCTGGGAGGTGGGCCATCAGGAAGCGCTGTATGTTGGCCAGGGTGCCAAAAGTGTGGTTTTCCGCAGCAGCGACGCCAGCCAACCAGCGAAGTTCTACTACAACAGCGCACCAGCACACACCCGTTATCCGGATAAAAAGATCACCTTAGAAGATGCGGTAAAAGCCACGCTGGGCGATGCCGCGACCTCAAACCGCCGCACCATTAACAAATTTATCGTGCCGGATGTATTACCCACCTGCCAGCTCACCATGGGACTCACGCGTCTTGATGACGGCAATCTGTGGAACACCATGCCGTGTCACACCCATGAACGTCGTATGGAAGTGTACTTTTACTTTGATATGGCAGATGACAGCGCCGTTTTCCACATGATGGGCCAGCCGCAGGAAACGCGCCATTTGCTGGTGCACAACGAGCAGGCGGTGATCTCACCAAGCTGGTCAATCCATGCCGGAGTCGGCACACAGCGCTATACCTTTATCTGGGGCATGGTGGGCGAAAACCAGGTATTCGATGACATGGACCACGTCAGCATCAGCGCGCTGCGCTAACAGGAGCGAAAGATGATCCTTAACGCATTTAATCTTGAAGGCAAAGTTGCGCTGGTCACCGGCTGTAATACCGGTTTAGGTCAGGGGATGGCTTTAGGGTTGGCGCAAGCCGGCTGTGACATCATTGGCGTTAATCGTGCCGGTCCTGCCGATACACAGTCTAAAGTTGAAGCCATGGGGCGCCGCTTTTGGTCGATTCAGGCCGATTTGACTCAGCCGAAAGGGGTGCCGCAGATTGTTGAGCAAGCCGTGGCTCAGGCAGGACGTATCGATATTCTGGTGAATAACGCGGGCATCATCCGCCGTGAGGATGCACTTAACTTCAGCGAGCAGGACTGGGACGATGTCATGAACATCAACAGCAAAAGCCTGTTCTTCCTGTCTCAGCAGGTGGCGCGTCAGTTTATCGCTCAGGGCAACGGCGGCAAAATTATTAATATCGCCTCAATGCTCTCCTTTCAGGGCGGCATTCGCGTGCCCTCTTACACTGCGTCGAAAAGTGCGGTGATGGGCTTAACGCGTCTGATGGCCAATGAGTGGGCGAAACACGGCATTAACGTTAATGCCATCGCCCCCGGCTATATGGCAACTAACAATACCGAACAACTGCGCAATGACGAATCACGCAACGAAGAGATCCTTGGACGCATCCCTGCCGGACGCTGGGGTGTTCCGGATGACATGATGGGTCCGATCGTGTTTCTGGCTTCTGACGCTGCAGATTATGTGCACGGCTACACACTGGCCGTCGATGGTGGATGGTTAGCACGCTAACCTGTTCTTTTCCCGCGTCATTATGACGCGGGAAAGTGAAAAATATTAACGCTTCGTTACAGCGTCACCGTTCTATTTTACTGGATAAATCCCTATACTGGATGCATCGACAGTTTTTGCAGCCAGGTTTCATCATGACGGCCGAAGGCCATATCATTTTTGCCATTGCCAGCGCGATTTTTGCCAAGCGTGCGGAGCTGACGCCAGTGATGGCCAGCGCCGACTGGTGGCATCTCGTGCCTGCTGCGCTGCTGACCTGTCTGTTGCCCGATATCGACCATCCCAAATCCGTGTTAGGCCAGCGCCTAAGATGGATCTCGCAACCTATTGCCCGCGCATTTGGTCATCGCGGATTTACCCACAGTTTGCTGGCGGTGGCGATCAGCTTGTGGCTGTTCCAGATCAACGTTCCGGCGGACTGGTTCCTGCCCGCCGATGTTCTGCAGGGGATGACGCTGGGCTATCTCAGCCACATCGTCGCCGACATGTTGACTCCCGCAGGCGTTCCCTTGCTGTGGCCGTGCCGCTGGCGTTTCCGTTTGCCGCTGCTGAATAGCCAGAAAGGCAATCAGCTGGAGCGCGCACTCTGCCTCGCATTGGTCGGTTACGCGCTGTGGTTTCCGGCTGGTATGCCCTCTTTTGGTGCCAACGGTTGGCCCGAGCAACTGTTTAATACGCTGCAAAATGGTGTCGGTCGGCTAGTTAATGGCCAAAGCGGCCAATAACCAGGCAAATCAATCAATAAAGTTATAAACCATTCCTTTTGAGTATAAGCCTGCAATTTCCTGAACTGGTAACATTCCTGACATTCCCTGACGGGAACTTACTGTCTTCCGCGTCGGCCAAATTTGCTGCGCGGCACATCTCTGGAGTCGAGTATGGATTTTCCCCTCATTATTAATATCGTCGCCTTCGTTGCGTTGCTGATTCTGCTGAATCGCATTGGCAATCAAAGCTGGAGTCTGTCGAAACGCGTACTGACTGGTTTAGTCATTGGCGTACTGTTCGGCCTGGCGCTGCAAACTATTTATGGCGAAAACAGCCCGGTAGTGAAGGCCTCGATTGGCTGGTTCAACATCGTCGGCAATGGTTATGTCCAGTTGCTGCAGATGATTGTGATGCCGCTGGTCTTTGCCTCGATCCTGAGCGCGGTAGCGCGTCTGCATAACGCCTCTTCACTCGGCAAAATCAGTGTACTGACCATTGGCGTGTTGCTGTTCACTACCGCTATCTCAGCGCTGGTGGGTGTGATGGTGACGGGTCTGTTTGGCCTGAGCGCGGAAGGTCTGGTACAGGGTGCACAGGAAACCGCCCGTCTGAGCGCGATTCAAAGCAACTATGTTGGCAAGGTTGCCGATCTCAGCACGCCGCAGTTGCTGCTCTCCTTCATCCCGAAAAACCCGTTTGCTGATATGGCGGGCGCGAACCCCACCTCCATCATCAGCGTGGTGATTTTCGCTGCCTTCCTCGGCGTAGCTGCATTGCAGCTGTTGAAGGATGACAAAGTCAAAGGCGAGCGCGTGCTGGTGGCGATTGATACCCTGCAGTCGTGGGTGATGAAGCTGGTGCGTCTGATCATGAAACTGACGCCGTACGGTGTGCTGGCGCTGATGACTAAAGTGGTGGCGGGCTCTAACCTGCAGGACATCATCAAGCTCGGTGGTTTCGTGGTCGCCTCTTATCTGGGTCTGGCGATCATGTTTGGCGTGCACGCCCTGCTGCTGTCGGTGAACGGCATCAACCCGATGCGCTTCTTCCGCAAAGTGTGGCCGGTGATTACCTTTGCTTTCACCAGCCGTTCCAGTGCAGCCAGTATTCCGCTGAACGTCGAAACGCAGACGCGCCGTCTTGGTGTGCCGGAATCGATTGCCAGCTTCTCGGCTTCCTTCGGTGCCACCATTGGTCAAAATGGTTGCGCGGGTTTGTACCCGACCATGCTGGCAGTGATGGTTGCGCCAACGGTCGGCATCAACCCGTTTGATCCGATGTGGATTGCCACGCTGGTCGGTATCGTTACGCTGAGCTCGGCCGGTGTTGCCGGTGTAGGCGGCGGTGCCACCTTCGCCGCGCTGATTGTGCTGCCTGCGATGGGCTTACCGGTGACCCTGGTTGCGCTGCTGATTTCCATTGAGCCGCTGATCGACATGGGCCGTACCGCATTGAACGTCAATGGTTCGATGACGGCCGGTTCACTCACCAGCCGCTGGCTCGGTTTGACCGATAAAAAAGTGCTGGAAAGCGACGAGCACGCTGAACTGGCGCATCGCTAATTCCGACGCAGCAGAACAACGGCAGGCCTCATCGCCTGCCGTTTTTTTATGGCTGAAACTCCGCAATTCCCCCCGATCGTGGCGCTAGCGTCAGGAAAGCGTTAAGCATGGTAAACAGACGAAAAATCAGCCACTTTTCACTTGAGTTTTGTCGTCAGAAGGCTAATTCTGCTATCAGTCATAGCAGGAGAATCACCGATGAAAAACGTTATCGCCTCGGTGCTGGCGTTAACCTTATTAACGCCCGCCATTTGTTTTGCCCACCCTTACGGCTGGGGCCCCGGCCCAGGTCCACATTGGGGTGGTGGCCCACGTTGGGGCGGTCCTGGTCCGCTGCGCTTCTTACCTGAGGCGGCGACAGCGGTGCTGATAGGCGGTCTCACTTATTACCTGCTGAATGGCAACTACTACCAGCGTCAGGGCGATACCTACGTGGTGGTTCAGGCGCCTGAAGCGCCGCCAGAAGGCGGGATGCGCGTACTGGATTTCAACGGGAAACGCTATTACGTGCAGGAAGGCCACTACTATCAGCGTGAGATGGACGGCAATTATGTTGAAGTGCCACGCCCTTACGGACTGTAAGCGTTAAACGAAAAAAGGCCCGTCATTGACGGGCCTTTTTGCATTCGGCAAGAATTACTGAGCAGCTTGCGGATCGGTATCGTAGTCTTTACAGCTCTGGAAACCGTAGTTCATTACGCGGCCCACATCGTTATAACTGACAAAGTAGGTCTGTGCTTTACCATCACGCTCGCCAATCACGTAAGTCTGGCAAGTACCACGGGCGTGTACCATGGTGATTTCAGTTGATGGAGCACCCGCAATCTGGCGAACCTGATCGCGCGTCATTCCTTTTTTCACATCCTTAACCACCGGCTTAGTCACATAGCTTTCCGCTTTGTCATAAGTCGTACAACCAGACAGAGCTACCAGCGTCACAGCAGCAGCGATACATCCCAGCACTTTATTCATCTTTATATTCCTCATTCTTTGTCCATGTCACACTAAGCCTGGAACATAAATCCAGATTTATCAACTCAATGGCTTCGCTTTAAGCCCATTCTGAAGCGTTAGTTTTTCGTAAAGTTGCTGTGTTGCCGCTTCGCGCTTCGTATAATCCCCCGGAAAAAAAATCTCAAGACATCAAGAAAACAGAGGATCAATGACACCTGCACACTCTAATCGGCTGGTTTACGCCATTACGCTGGGCCTGCTGGCGGCACTCGGGCCGCTCTGCATCGACCTGTATCTGCCCGCCTTACCTGAACTGGCGCGCGATCTGCACACCGAAACCGCCACCGCGCAGTTAAGTTTAACCGCTGGTTTACTGGGCCTCGGCGCAGGACAATTGCTGTTTGGGCCGATGAGCGACAAATTTGGCCGTATTCGCCCCCTGATGCTGTCACTGGTGTTGTTATTTATCGCTTCAATTGGCTGCGCGCTGGCAAAAGACATTCACTCGCTGCTGGTGGCTCGCTTGTTTGAAGGCCTGGCGGGCGCGGGCGGTGCGGTATTGTCACGCGCCATCGCACGCGATATGTACAGCGGCCATGAACTGACTCGCTTCTTTGCCCTGCTGATGCTGGTGAATGGTCTGGCGCCGATTGGTGCGCCGGTACTCGGCGGCGTGTTAATGACGGTGCTGAACTGGCGCGGCATTTTTGTGGTGCTCGGTTGTATCGCCGTACTGCTGGTCTTCCTTGCGCGCTGGAAACTGCACGAAACGCTGCCCGCCGAACGTCGCAGTCAGGGCTCGATTTTTTCAGCCTGGGCTGCACTCGGCAAGGTGGTCACTCATCGTCCCTTTATGGGCTTCTGCCTGACGCAGGGCTTTATGATGTCCGGCATGTTTGCCTACATTGGCGCTTCCCCGTTCGTATTACAGCAAATCTACGGCCTGTCGCCGCAGGCGTTTAGCTTCTGCTTCGCCGCCAATGGCTTCGGCCTGATTATTGCATCACAAACCAGTGCACGCTTGTGCCCGCTGTGGGGTGAATATCGTGTGCTGAAAGGCGGACTGACGCTGGCGTTCGTGGCGTCAAGTTGCCTGCTATTAGCCGGCGTGACCGGTGCACCATTGCCAATCATTCTGCTGGCACTGTTCTTCACCATCGCCAGTAACGGTGTGATTGCCACCACGGCTTCGTCATTGGCGATGCAAAGCCAGGGACACCGTGCGGGCAGCGCCTCGGCGGTGATTGGCGTCACCATGTTCACGCTAGGCGCCATTGCCGTGCCGGTGACCGGATTGGGCGGTACCTCGGTGGCGAGCATGACGGGCACCATCTTTGGCTGCTTTATGCTGGCGATTTTGATGTTCATCCTGTTGGCACAAAAACCGAAAAGCACCTGAAAAGCCTGCAAATAAGTGCGACAACAAGCCGTGCGGCTTGTTGTTTGCCAGCAGAGGCGTTAGCTTTAGCAGATGATTCGCATTGTGCCGTCAGGCTACTGACTTGAGGAGAGGTTCATGTCACTGCAGCAGGAAATCATTGAAGCGTTGGGTGTTAAACCCGTTATCGATCCGCAACAGGAAGTCCGCGTCAGCGTCGATTTTCTGAAATCCTACCTGAAAGCCAATCCATTCCTGAAAACCCTGGTGCTCGGCATCAGCGGCGGACAGGACTCCACGCTAACCGGCATTCTGTCACAAACCGCCATTCGCGAGTTGCGTGAAGAGACCGGCGACAAAGATTACACCTTTATTGCCGTGCGCCTGCCGTACGGCGTGCAGGCCGATGAGCAGGATTGTCAGGATGCGCTGGCGTTTATCCAGCCAGATCGCACCTTGGTCGTGAATATCAAGGAAGCGATTCTCGCCAGCGAGCGCGCGTTGAAAGAAGCGGGCATCGTGGTTTCCGATTTCGTGCGCGGCAACGAGAAAGCGCGTGAACGTATGAAGGCACAATACAGCATCGCCGGCATGACCAAAGGCGTGGTGGTGGGCACCGACCATGCGGCCGAAGCCGTGACCGGTTTCTTCACCAAATACGGTGACGGCGGCAGCGATATCAACCCGATTTTCCGCCTGCACAAAGGTCAGGGAAAACAGCTGTTAAAAACCCTCGGCTGCCCGGAACACTTGTATCTGAAGCATCCTACTGCCGATCTGGAAGACGATCGTCCTGGCTTGCAGGACGAAGTGGCACTCGGCGTCACCTATCAACAGATTGACGCTTATCTGGAAGGCAAAACCATCGATGCCGCCGCCGCGAAGATCATTGAAGGCTGGTATCTGAAAACCGAACACAAACGTCGTCCGCCGATCACCGTGTTCGACGACTTCTGGAAAAAGTAACCGCTCTACGTTTCCCGCCGCTGTCGCGGGAAACGCCCTCCTCCTGCCGCTGACTGGCGAGAAAAGCATCACGCTGATATACTGGACGGACAACCAGTAATCGGAGTGTGTTTTGGTCAGACGTGCAGCCAGCCACCGCCTCGAATTTGATGCGGCCGCGATTTATCAATATCCCGAACATTTACGCCAATGGCTGGAAGGTTTGCCTAATCAGCCCGGCGTTTATACCTTTCACGGTGACAGCGCTAACCTGCCACTGTACATCGGCAAAAGCGTCAACCTGCGCAGTCGGGTGATGTCGCATTTTCGCACCCCGGACGAAGCCAACATGTTGCGCCAGGCGCGACGCGTCACCTGGATCCCTACCGCGGGCGATCTTGGCGCGCAACTGCTGGAAGCGCAGATGATCAAAACCCAACAGCCGCTGTTTAATAAGCGCCTGCGCAAAAATCGTCAGCTGTGTTCTTTGCAGCTTGGCGATGGCCCTCCGCAGGTGGTGTACGCCAAAGATCTCGACTTCTCGTGCTCACCGAATCTCTACGGCTTATTTCGCAGTCGCTTTGCGGCCATGGAAAAACTCAAAACGATCGCCGATGAACAGCGCCTGTGCCATGGATTGTTGGGGTTGGAGCGTTTAACGCCGGGACGCGGCTGTTTTCGCGCCGCACTAAAACGCTGCGCTGGGGCGTGTTGCGGCAACGAATCCATTGAAGCCCATCAGCAACGGTTGCGTGAGGCATTGGAACAGATGCGCGTGGTGTGCTGGCCGTGGCAAGGCCCGATTGGCATGGTGGAAGTGGGCACGGAGATGACGCAGATTCACGTCATCGATCACTGGTTCTGGCTCGGTTCGGTCGCTACCGAAGCAGAGGCCCGCCAACTGCAGCGCGCACGCCAGGGTTTTGATCATGACGGCTATAAAATTTTGTGCCGCCCGCTACTGTCCGGGGTTTTCCCGCTGATTGAACTCTAAAACAAAACCGCCGACGCTGCCCAAAGCATCAGATGCAGTGGACAACGTCGGCGGTCTCAAACCGATTAGCTAAACGGCTTATTCACCATCAGCCGGCGGTGGCGGCATTTTACCGTCATGCGGGCCTTTCTCTGTCAGACGTTTCTCAAAGTTGGCGTTGTACTGTTTTTTCTGCTCAGGCGTCAGCACGTTGTAAATCTTGTTCTGTGTTTCCATCATGCTCACCGCACGATCTTTCGCGTTGGCGGTCATTTTCTCAGCCTGCGCTTCGGCTTTCGCTTTATCGAAAGTATCTGAAGCGATGATGCTGTGGTTGGCACGACGCTCTTCCAGAGATGGACGTTTCATCTCTTTATGGCTGTCACGCATGATGGTCTTGATCTGCGCTTTCTGCGCATCCGTTAAATTCAGGCCTTTGAACATCATCTCCATACCGTGATGATGCATTGGCGGCTTGTGCATCGGTTTTTCGCTACCTGCTGGCGGTGGTGTCAGATTGTCCGCTGCAGCGTGGACGATGTTGGCAGCACCAAGAGCCATTGCAGTAGCCAGGAACAGGGAAGTGAGTTTACGCATAATATTTGTCCTTACTATTCAGTTTCATGACGACAAGGTGTGTCGCGTCTTCGGAAACAAGCATACGACGCCAAACGTCAACTACTCAGAGTCTGAGTAAAGCCCTGAAAGCATAAAAGACAGTAATCAGGCAATCATGGAGAGAAAGAGAAGAAATGCGTGAGGAATTGCAAAAGAGTATGACAATCAAAGGGAAATGCGCAGGAATTAAGGAGGAGTGTAACGGTATTGTCGGATTTGCGGAAGGGAAAAATGGGTGAATTTTCTTCACCCACCTTATTTATAACGTCAGTGCCTGCGTTTGCTCGTTTTCTTCCACCAGCATCAAGCCAGCACGCAGTCCTGCGGCAACATTTGGGTTGGGAAACAGCACATATTCGCGCGCCTGTTGCACGTAATAGCGCGTGTCACCCTCTTCTGCCAGCAACGTGCCCTGCGGGAAGGCGGTAAAGTTCAGGGTCTCTGGCCCCATGTGCAGCACAAACGCGTCGCCGTGGCGGGTAATCTGCTGCGCCACGCGATAGTGTCGGGGTTGTTCCCGCACCTCTGGCAGTGGCTCACCGTACAACAATGCCGCCAGCGCCAGCTGCACGGCCGCAAACTGGCTGAGATCATTTTCACCAAACGGCAGCGCTTTACCCAGCTCCAGCGTGCAGCTGGCCGCATCGTGATGTTCACAGCTGTAATGGGTAAAAGTGCCGCCTGGGGAACGATGAAACACCAGCGCTTCCAGCTCAGCCGCCGCCAGCCAGTGCAGGAAATCCTGCGGCCACGGCTGAGGATTCAGCGGCATCACGCCGAAACGCGCATGGTATGAGCCGCGAATTGCGGTATGCAGATCGAGATGCCAGCGCACTTCATGATCGCGACACTCGCGCCAGAACTTTTCCAGCGCCTGCTCCAGCCGCAGCGTGCGTTGAGCTTCAGGCAAATCGGAGACCTTCTGCCAGCGCCCTCCGAACAAACGGTTGATATCATATTGCTGATAGCGCTTGCCGCTACGTAGCGCATCGGGATTACCCAATATCACCAGCAAGCGCACCGCTAACGGTTGTTCTCCGCGTAGCAGTGGCGTCAGCAACAGGTTAAGAATCTCAACCGGGGCCGTTTCGTTGCCGTGCACGCCCGCTGACAGCACCAGCGCCTGATGCGTCGGTGCATGGGGGGTCAGGGATAGAATGCCCTCATCATGCCACTGCCACTGTAAATGTGCATTGCTGCCCTGCCGCTGCTGCGGCGGCTTACCTGACAGGGTTTGTTGTAGAAAATCCTGCATGTACACTCCTTTTCAACTCAGAAGCTTCACTTACCCTCTGAGGTTAACGCTGAAATGCGTAGACACTGCCTAAGTCTAGCAGCTGTGTCAGCTCATCCAGCGCGGTGCGTCCTTCACGCAGTAATTGCGGATCGGCCAAATCGGCTTGGGTGAGGCGATCACGATAGTGGCGATCCACCCAGCTGTTCAGGGTGTTGAACAGGCGATCATTCATCAATACCGCAGGATTCAGGGCCTGACGCTCTGCTTCATTGAGCACCACGCGCAAACGCAGACAGGCTGGTCCGCCGCCGTTGCACATGCTCTCACGCAGATCGAACACCGTGAGCTCACGAATCGGCCCGCCGCTCTCCACCAGCCCGGTCAAATAGCGCCATACACCTGCGTGCTGGCGTGACTCTTCTGGCAGCACCAGTCGCATGCCACCTTCAGGATGCTGTAACAGTTGGCTGTTAAACAGATAGGTATTCACCGCGTCCGCCACTGACACGTGATCGCGCGGCACCACAATCGGCTGGAAGCCGGGCACGCGCGCCGCGAGCTGTTGCAATAACGCGGGCTGATCGACAAACGCTTCTTCATGGCAGAACAGCACCTGCTGGTTGCTGACGGCGATAACATCGTTGTGAAACACGCCCTGATCGATCACCAGCGGGTTTTGCTGAGCAAACAGCGTGCGATCGTCGTCGAGCTGATGCAGACGCGCCACCGCGGCACTGGCTTCCCGCGTCTGACGTGCCGGATAACGGGCCGGTACAGCGCCCTGCTGTTGCCCATCACGACCATATACAAACAGCTGAACACCCGCATCGCCGTAGTCCGCACCAAAGCGGTTATGGTTGGCGGCACCTTCATCGCCAAACAGCGCCACCTGCGGCAAAGCGTCATGCACGCTGAAGTACTGCGGATCGCGAAAAATGGCGCGCAGCAAGTCGGCGGTTTCCGGCGCTTCGATGGCACGGTGAAATTTATTGTTGAGGTTAGCCACGGTGAAGTGCACGCGGCCATCGGCGCTATCAGCCGAAGGCGATACGGTGGCAGCATTCGCCACCCACATTGCCGAGGCAGAACTGGCAGCAGACAACAGCTGCGGCGCCTGCTGAGCCGCTTTCGCCAGTACCTGTTCGTCCGAGCCAGCAAAACCGAGCTGGCGCAGTAGCGGGATATTCGGCCGCTCATGCGGCGGGATCACCCCTTGCACGTAGCCCATGTCCGCCAGCGCTTTCATTTTCAGCAGGCCCTGCTTCGCGGCCAGGCGCGGGTTTGAAGGCTGCAGCTGATTGCGCGTCGACGCTTCATTACCAAAGGAGAGCCCGGCGTAATGGTGCGTCAGGCCGACCAGTCCATCAAAGTTGGCTTCAAACGCTTTCATTATTCAGCTCCTTCGGCGGAGAAATCGAGCCCCGGCGATAAGCTGCCCGGCAAGGCCAGGCTTGGGCTCTCTAAAGATGCCATCGGCCACGCGCAGTAATCCGCAGCATACCAGGCACTGGCGCGATGGTTACCGGAAGCACCCACACCGCCAAACGGCGCTGAACTGGCGGCACCGGTTAATGGTTTGTTCCAGTTAACAATGCCGGCACGCGCTTCCAGCAGCAGCTGATCGAACTGCGCACGTTGTGGAGAGATCAAGCCGCAGGACAAGCCATAACGCGTCTGGTTAGCTATACGAATTGCCTGATCGTACTCATCGTAACGGATCACTTGCAGCAGCGGACCAAACACCTCTTCGTCAGGCAGTTTCGCCACATCGGTCATCTCAATAATGCCTGGAGTGATAATGGCGCTGTCGCGGTCGTGCCAGTGCATCGCCAGCAACACCTTGCCGCCCAGATCGATACGCTGCTGCCAGGCTGCGTAAATATGTCCGGCGGCGGCCGGTGAAATCACGCTGCCCATAAAGGGTTGCGGTTCAGCATTCCATGCGCCAGGTTGCAGACGTCCGGCCACTTCCATTAAACGCTGCAGGAAGGCATCGCCTGCTGCTCCGCTTTTCACCAGCAGACGACGTGCACAGGTGCAGCGCTGTCCAGCGGTAATAAAGGCAGACTGAATCGCAATGTGTACTGCACCATCAAGGTCTGAAGGATCTTCAACAATCAGCGCATTGTTACCCCCCATCTCCAGCGCCAGCATTTTCTCAGGTTGCCCGGCAAACTGACGATGCAGGTGATAGCCGGTTGCGGCGCTGCCGGTAAACAGCAGGCCATCGATTTGTGGCTCATGCGCCAGTGCCTGCCCGGTTTCGCGCGCGCCCTGCAACAGCGCTATCACGCCCGCTGGCAGTCCCGCCTGCTCCCACAGCTCAACGGTTTTTTCCGCGGTCATCGGCGTGAGTTCACTTGGCTTAAATACCACACAGTTACCCGCCAACAGCGCAGGAACGATATGACCGTTCGGCAGATGACCGGGGAAATTATAAGGACCAAACACCGCGAGCACACCATGCGGACGATGGCGCAGCGAACTCTCACCCTCGGCCTGCTCTCCGGTACGCGTGTGATAGGCTTTCACCGAGATGGCGATTTTGTTGATCATCGCCTGCACTTCGGTCAGGGTTTCCCAGCGCGGCTTACCGGTTTCTTTAGCAATGGTCTCTGCCAGCGCGGTTTTGTGGCTCTCGAGTAATGCGGCGAAGGCTTCCACTACCGCCTGACGCTCCGCAAACGGCTTGCGTGCCCACGCGGGAAAGGCCGCGCGCGCCGCTTCACAAGCCGCCGCCACCTGCGCACCGGTCGCTGCCCGACCCTGCCACAATGTTTCACCGTTCACCGGGTTTTGTTTGGTTAACGCTTCCGCGCCGCCTGTCAGCCATTGACCATTAATGAAGTGCGTCATGCTTTTTTCTCCTCGCGGCACAGCGTGACCACACGCAATGCATCGCCATAATCGCAGCGCAACGCCGTGCGCTGATGTTCATTGATGCGGACTTTCCCGCTTGCCATATCGACAGGCAGCAGCACCACGCGGAAATGCTGGTAATCACCGTTGGCGACCAGACACAGCGGCCAGCTTTCATCCGCTTCCCCGGCTTCGGCCTGAAGCAGATGGCTTTTACGAATGGCGCGAATGCGATCAATCTCGCACTCCAGCGTTGGGCCGCCGTCAAAGATGTCGACGTAATTGAGATAACGAAACCCTTCGGCTTCCAGCACGGCGCGCGCGGGGGCCGTTTTCGGATGCACTTCACCAATCACCTTCTGCGCCGCTTCGCTGAGATAGTGGATATACAGCGGATGCTTTGGCATCAGCTCGGCAATAAAGGCTTTCTGCCCGGTGCCGCTGAGGAAATCGGCCTCACGAAACTCCATCGAGAAGAAACGGCTACCGACGCTGTCCCAGAACGGGGAATGACCGCTGTCATCGCTGACACCGCGCATCTCTGCCACCACATGCTTCATAAAGCGGTCGCGGAAATTAGCCATAAACAGGAAACGGGATTTCGACAGCAGATGGCCATTTTTGCCATCGCGATAATCGGGATCGAGGAACAGGGTGCACAGCTCGCTGCTGCCGGTGTGATCGTTACTTAAAGACAGCGTTGGCAAGCTGGCATAAACGTTTAACTCTTTCGACGCGTGCACCTGGGTGCCCACACGGAAGTTGTACCACGGGTCTTGCAGGCCTACGGCCACCTCAATGGCACAGATGCCGACAGCACGGTTGTCTTCGCTGTCGGCCAGCACAAATACATAGCCTTGTTCAGCACGCGATAACGCGCCCTGCCAGGTCTGCAGAGAACGCTCGATTCGCGCTTTCAGTGTATCGCTATCGGCGGGCAGCGAAGTTAAGCCGCCCCCGGTTTTGCCCGCCAGCGACAGCAACTGCGCAAGGTCGTCACGTTCGACGGGGCGAATCACCATCATGATGCAGCTCCTGTGAGTACACGAGCGCAGGCACGTTCAAAGCGCGCCAGTCCCTCTTTCACTTCCGCTTCGCTGATATTCAGCGCTGGCGCGAAACGCACCACGTTGGCACCGGCAATCAGCACCATGACACCTTCTTCAGCCGCCGCCAGGTTGAACTGCTTCGCTTTCCCGGCAAAATCTTCATTCAGCACGGCACCAATTAACAGCCCAAGACCGCGAACTTCTTTAAAGATCGGCAGGCGCTGATTCATCTCCTGCAGTGCATCGACAAACCACTGGTGGCGCTGCCCCACGCCCGCCATAAAATCGGGTTGGTTAATAAGTTCCATCACTTTACCGGCGACGGCACCCGCCAGCGGGTTACCGCCGTAGGTAGTGCCATGGGTACCCACGCCCATCACCAACGCCAGATCTTCGCGTGTCAGCATCGCGCCAATCGGGAAGCCGCCACCGAGCGCTTTGGCGGTGGTCAGGACGTCCGGCGTCACGCCATAGTGCATGTAGGCATACAGCGAGCCGGTACGACCCACGCCGCTCTGTACTTCATCGAATATCAGGGTCGCCTGATGTTTGTCGCACAGTTCACGCAGGCCGCGCAGGAAAGCAGGATCGGCAGGCAAGACACCGCCTTCACCCTGAATCGGTTCAACAATCACGGCACAGGTCTGGTCATTGATCAGTGCTGCCGCAGAGGCGAGGTCGTTGAAGTTGGCGTGCTGAATCGCCGGAGGCAGCGGTGCAAAATCACGTGAGTAAGCCGGTTGTCCACCTGCTGAAACGGTAAACAGCGTGCGTCCGTGGAAAGCATTATTGAAGGCTACAATGCCATTTTTCTCTGCGCCAAAACGATCGTGCGCCACTTTACGGGCCAGCTTCAATGCCGCCTCGTTGGCTTCTGCCCCGGAGTTACAGAAGAACACGCGATCGGCGAAGGTGGCGTCAATCAGTTGTTTAGCCAGACGCAAAATAGGTTCGTTAGTATAGCCATTGCCGGTGTGCCACAGCTTACCCGCCTGCTCGGTCAGTGCCTGTTGCAAAGCCGGATGCGCATGTCCCAATGCATTCACCGCGATGCCGCCTGCAAAGTCGATGTAATCCTTACCTTGCTGATCCCAAAGGGTTGAGCCTTCAGCACGCACCGGTACGAAAGCCGCGGGGGCGTATACCGGCATCATCCATTGATCAAAATCGTGACGTGAAACCTGCAGTGACATAGCCATTTCTCCTGCTCCACCTGAGTGAAGCTATTGTTTTAAAATTGTTAAAATCTGTTGTGTCGCAGCACTACTGTAGAGTGCAGTAAGCGTGCCAGCTAGCGGAAAAAATGCATAAACAGGTTTGAGTAACGTAATATCAATGGGTTACACCAGACCGCTATTCACTTAAAGTGCATAAAAAGTGAATACCTGTCTGATGGAGATGGGAGAGCAGCAATTTATTTAGCAGAATTATGCATTCACAAAATGAAATATCGCTTTTGTGATCGCACAGGAAATATTTCGCCAAAATGTCGCGGCTAACGCCCTGTTTTAGGGCAATTTGTGCATTTATGGTGCGCGGATGTGCAGGAAGTGTGCAGCCAGATGGACAAGTAATGTCAGCGCTGATTCGTCGCTAATTAACAATATCGTTGCATATTTGGCTATATTTTGAACAGCCATTGAATTAAACGTAAGTTAAACGACATTTAGTGACTAAGGTTATTATCAAAACAGAAATAAAAGGATACAAAGAGATTAACCAGATAATTACCACGCTAATGATTAGGAGGTTTTCTATATTTGTTATTGAACAATAATGCATAGGCTTGTGCTATTTAACCCTCAAAGAAACGCGGTGATTTACTTTTCTTTAATTTTACAAAAACCCATTAAAAACAATAAAATATGTATTTATATTGGTCAAATGCATGACGGAATTGAGATAAGTTTATCCAATGTAAAATCCCGAATAATGGAAGTTAAGATTAAAAATCACACAAAAAGCCAATCGGAAATATTTGGTTACATATATTGCACTGTTGATCTTTAACCTTTTGTGTCATTTTCTTTTCACCCCGATGACGGGGACACAATTAAAAAATATCACAGGGTAAATTATAAATGATGAAGCGCTCCTTACTAGCAGCAGTGATGCCTTTAATGCTGGGACTTTCTTCGGCTCAGGCCGCCGAAATCTATAACAAAGATGGCAACAAGCTGGACCTGACCGGCAAAATCAACGTTTCGCATCTGTTCTCGGATAACGACAGCGCAAACGGTGAAGTTTCTTCCTATACCCGTCTGGGCTTTAAAGGCGAAACTAAAATTAATGACCAACTGACCGGCTATGGTCAGTGGCAATACCAGTACAGCCTGAGCAACTCTGAAGGCAGCGATGCCAACTCAGGCAACAAAACCCGTCTGGGCTTTGCAGGCCTGAAAGTAGCTCAGTTTGGTTCAATCGACTACGGCCGTAACTACGGTCTGGTGTATGACGTACTGGGTTACACCGATATGCTGCCGTACTTTGGTGGTGATTCCGGTTACACCGATGCCTTCCTGTCAGGCCGTTCTACCGGTGTGCTGACCTGGCGTAACAAAGATTTCTTCGGTCTGGTGAAAGGCTGGAACTTTGCCGCGCAGTACGAAGGCAAAAACGAGCGCTCTGATAGCGCGACTGCCAGCAACCTGGCGGTACGTCGTTCGAATGGTGACGGCTTTGCGCTGTCAACCTCTTATGACTTCGATTTCGGCCTGAGCCTTGTCGGTGCTTACGCTAATCTGGATCGCGTTACTGCACAGAACACCGCGACCTACGGCCGTGGCGATAAAGCGCAGAGCTGGGCAGCCGGTCTGAAATATGATGCTAACCAGATTTACCTGGCGACCATCTATGGCGAAACGCAGAATGCGACCCCAATCGGTAACAGCGGTTTCGCTAACAAAGCGGTTAACTTTGAAGCCGTTGCACAGTATCAGTTCCTGAACGGCCTGCGTCCTTCACTGGGATATGTGTCTTCTCGCGCGAAAGATGTTGAGAACAACGTGGGCGATACCGATCTGTTCAAATACGTTGCCGTTGGCGTGACTTATTACTTCAACAAGAACATGTCTGCTTACGCAGAATATAAAATCAACCTGTTGAAAGATAACAACGCGTTGAACATCAACACTGACGACGTAACTGCAGTTGGTCTGGTGTATCAGTTCTAAGTGAGTATCCCTCATTGCATACCGGCTAGTGTCGGCTGGGTATGAGCCAGGGGCAGCGCAAGCTGCCCTTTTATATTGTCGTTATACAGGTACTCAATCGTGATTGAGGACGCGATAACTGACTGTTTCCGTTATTACTCTTCATGATTTTACGCTCATGGAGACAACGCTAATGATTCGATTTTGTATTTGTGCACTTATGCTGATGATGTGTGCGTCGCTTGCACAGGCCGCAACGGGTTTTCGTCAGATAACACTTGATAGTCAGGGCAATCGTCCGCTCAATGTTGCGTTTTGGTATCCCACTGCCGCCACGGGCGTCTTTGAAGAGGTGGGTGAGAACCGCGTGTTCTATGGTGAGTCGATGTTACGCAATGCAACGCCTCGTCCAGGACAGCATCCTTTAGTCCTTCTGTCTCACGGCTATGGCGGTAGCTGGCGTAACCTCAACTGGTTGGCGCATGCACTCACTGTGCAGGGATATATCGTCGCTGCCCCCAACCATCCCGGCACAACAACAGAGAATCGCGATCCTGCTACTGCCCGGAAACTTTGGCTGCGTCCAGATGATATCAGCCGGGTACTGGATCGGTTATTGGTAGACGAACACCTGGCAGGAAAGGTCGATCCATTGCGTATCGCCGCCATCGGCCACTCACTTGGAGGGTGGACAGTGATGGAGTTAATCGGTGCCCGGTTTTCGTCAAACAGATTTGTTCAGGATTGTCAGAACCACGCGCAGCTAGCAGACTGTCAATTGATTGAGACTTTGGGTATCAGCAATACAAATACCGCTTCTTTATTAGATGCTCAATTACGTAATCCACGTATTAAAGCGGCCGTATCGCTTGATCTTGGTCTGGCGCGCGGATTCACACCTGAGAGCCTGGCAAGGGTTTCTGTGCCAGTGCTGGTGTTATCCGCAGAACAAGACAGTGTTGAACTTCCCGCCTCACTGGTATCCGGCTATCTGGCGCAGTATCTTCCGCCGCAACAGACATCGTTTTCACGTATAAGAGGCGCAACCCACTTTAGTTTTATGCAGCGCTGTAAACCCCATGGTGCTGAGTTAATCGAACAATCTTCCCCTGGTGAGGGCTTCGTTTGCCGGGATCAAGGCAGCCGCACCCGCGCCGATATTCATCAGGAGTTAATCGCCCGTATCACTCGCTTTCTGACAGCGGCATTGAACCCGCCTGCTGACGAAATGCACTCGGCGTCTGTCCGCTAATACGTAAAAACTCGCGATTGAAATTTGATTTAGTGGTGAATCCTGACGCCAGCATCACCTCCGTAACCGGCAGTGAACTGCTTCGAAGCAACTGCTGCGCATGAGCGATGCGAAAACCATTTATCCACTGAGAAACATTGCAGTGGTAAGTCGCATTGATCGCACGTGAGATGTGACGCGAGGGAATACCGGATTTGCGTGCTAACAGATTCAACGTGAGTTGTGTATTAAGGAACAGGTCATCCTGCCGCAGTCGATTTTCCAGTTGCAGGCACAAGGCTGCCTGCTCAGGCGTCTGCAACGGAGAAGAATCGGGCAGTACTGTCTCAATACTCACTTCCCGGGGCCGGGTCCGTGCTGCAAGTACAATCGCCAGACTAAGCAAAGGCAGCATTAAACTTTGCAGTATCGCGATGATTTGCGGCACAAGCTTGCCCTGATGCAAAGTGAATTCGAGCGCCACCAGCAAATCTGTCATACCAGAGAAGCAAAGAAAAACACCGGCGGTAAGAGCCATGCTTGCCGCCAGCCCGACTTCACCAATGCGCGCATCGCTAAATCGATCCCCACCGCCTAAACCCATAAGAATCAATGTCGCCCCGTATCCGATATAAAGCACAAATAGCGCGCTATCAATGGCTTCTTGCCAGCACTGCATGATGATGATGGCCAGCGCGGGCGGGACGATTTTCCAGCGTGAATATTGATGAGTCGTATGCGGGCTGAAACAGTGCCAGGCCAGCGCCGGGATTAGCGTTGCTAATAACACGCGCAAAGCCATGAGTGGTGTTGACGGCCAGATCCAACGTAATGCTCCCACCGCCAGTAACAGTGAGCAGACGACCAGAAATAGCAGCGTGGTTTGGTGGCGCTGCTTATCGTTCGCCGCTAAGGTCACGATTAAAATTAGCAGCACCAGTAGCGTAACCAGCGGAACCGGAATTGAAGGCATGCAGTAAGAATCCATTCTTGGCAATAAGCCGCTATCTTACCAGGTTCATGCACTGAAGTGGCGGGAATTTCATCGATGGCCGTTACTAAGGCGTCATCAGATCGAAGCGATTATCCTCACCGGAATTGATGCTAAACGGTTCCTGTATTTGCAGCGTAATCCAGTTGGAGGTTACGCGGCTGCCCTTGCTGTCTTCCAGTGTCACAGACAGGCGATAGCTGTTGGTGGCGTCCGATGCGCTGTTCCACGCGGGCATAATAATGCTCCAGCCTTGCGGATCATTAGGATTAGCACCCGGCGTGAGGCTTAACGCCTGGGTATCGCCCTGCCACGTCACACTGGTTATTGGATTCGCATTACGGATTTGCAATTTCAGCGGCAGGCTTTCGCCGCCGTTTAATTGCCATGGCGGTGTGGCGAGGAACACCGACAAGGTTTTGCGCTGACGATACTCCACCACCGGCGTATTGTTGCGCGTCACCATGTCGTAACGGCTGCCGCGCAGCGAACGCGCTTCTGCCACGTTGTCGGCACTCAACTGCTGGCTCAACGGCACGCCGAAACGATAGTTAAGATGTAAACCCAGCTGATCCTGACTTTCACCTTCATTACTGGTTTTGTGGCTGGCAGAAAATGTCACCAGCGGTACCGGCGTGTAGGAGACGCCAAAAGTTAGCGCCGAAGGATTGTGATAGGTATTGCCGCTGCTAAACAGATCCACATCATTGCCCAGGTACTGCTCCCAACTCACTGACATACCGAGTTGGCGATAAAACGGCAGGTAGCCCTGAGTGGTGAAATCGTAGCCGCGTGCTAAACGCTGCTGCTGGAAGGGATCGCGATTTTGCCAGCCCGATAGCGGTGTGTAGTAGTTAGCCGAGAAGCGCAGGTAATCGCCCCAGGCTTCTGTGCCCACTGAAGCACGCTGCAATCCGCTGTTAAACATGCGATCGACAAAACCGTTGTAACCAAGCAGCCATTTGCCCGCCGTCCAGCGTTGTCCTAAGCCGATATTGCCCACCAGCCCATCATCCGTTTGGTGGAAGCCCACCTCACTAAAGGTCAGATATTGATAGCGATCGGCCCACGGCGTAAGCAGAGAAGCGCCACTGCCGGTGAAGTTACCATCCATATCGACGTTAAAATCGATCTGCGCTTTACCGTAAGGAGAAAGCAGAGATTGGCCCTCATCCACCACGCGGTTTGCCACTTCATCGCGGAAATGATTAAACGCCCAGATACCCGCCTGATGACCAAAAGTGTTGTCACTGGTGCTGTCCTGACTGGCTTCACCAATGCTCTTGGCGATGGTCGCCAGATTTTTGCTGAAGGCCGCATTCTCATCTTCATAGCCAAGTGCGGGCAGATCGCTGGCCATTTTCTGGAAGCGTTCGGGATCGCTAAAAGGCGCATCAGCGACATGCGTGTCAGTGACCAGCGCCAGAGCAGGCGCGGTGAAAAGAAGCCCCGTTGCAGCGGGCAGCATGCGCAGTGATTTGAAAGCAGAGAAAACAGATGTCATAGCAAAAACAGGCTTTTATCCAGTTTAGAATTTGAAGTGGCTCACAAAACTGTACTGGAATACCCTAACACATTCTGCCGATTTTGCAGAAAAGGCCGGGCTGAATTAGGACATTACCTGATTAGCAAAAGGCACCATTTTCTCTTGATCACCAAATCGCTCCGCAGAGCGCCCTGCCTACAGCCCCGCAAGACGCTCACGGCTGCTGCGATTAGGAGAAGATCAGCCCGCCATCCACATTGATGGTTTGGCCGGTGATGTAGCGCGCATCATCTGAGGCGAGGAACGCCACCAACCCGGCGACATCCTGCGGCTGTCCGGCGCGTTTCAACGGAATATTTTCCACCCATTCCGCCATCAACTCACCTTTGCCATACTGCTTTTTATCGCTGCTGAGGATTTCTCCCCACACGCGATCGTTATAATCCCACATCTCACTTTCGATGATACCCGGACAGAAAGCGTTAACGGTGATGTGCCACGGCGCCAGCTCCAGAGCAAGACTCTGAGTAATGCCGATAACACCCATTTTACTGGCCGCATAGTGTGGCGTGTAAATAAAGCCCTGTCGCCCCTGCCCGGATGAGGTGTTGATCAGGCTGCCGCTGCCCTGCTTCACCATATATTTCGCCGCCTCGCGGCAGCACAGCCACACGGCCGTGGTGTTGACCGCCAGAATTTTTTCAAAGTCGCTCTTTGGCATTGAATCAAAGCGATCAATAGTGATCACTCCGGCATTCTGAATCGAGACATCAATGGTGCCAAAGCGCTCCGCCGCCTGCTGATAAAGCTGCTGCACTTCGGCCTCATTGGTCACATCCACCTGCAGCGCCAGAATCTCGCTGCCATACTGTTCTTCCAGCGCCCGCGCTGTGGTGAACACCCGGTCCGAGTTGGACACCATTACCAGCCGAGCGCCATCGCGCGCAAATCGTGCGGCGATGCCCGCGCCAATCCCGCGGCATGCGCCGGTAATCACCACCGTTTTCCCACTAAAATCGCGTGTCATATTGCCTCCTGTTATCCGTGCGTTGCTTCAGGCAGGGCGGCCGATTGCTGCTTTTTTTCATGTCTGCGCAGCAGCACCACCTTACTTTGTAATTTTTGCTGGAACTGGTCGATGACCACGGCGGTGACGATCACCAGCCCTTTAATCACCATTTGCCAGAAATCGCTGACGCCCATCATCACCATGCCATCGGCGAGGAACACGATGACAAAGGCACCGATGATCGAACCTGATACGCGCCCGCGCCCCCCTGCTAACGCCGTTCCGCCCAATACGGTTGCACCGATGGCGTCCATCTCAAACATGTTGCCGGTCATCGGGTGCGCGGTTTGCAGTTGGGATGCGACGATCAATCCCACCAGCGCAGCACATAAACCGGAGAAGGCATAGACAAACACTTTGACCTTAATGATCGGTACACCGGCCAGGCGTGCCGCAGATTCATTGCCGCCGGTGGCATAGATATAGCGGCCCAGCGGGGTTTTACGTGTCAGATAAAGGCCGAGCAGCAGGAAGCCGATCATTAACCAGATTGGGATGTAGACGCCAAGCACACTGCCCGATCCCAGCAGCGCGAAACCGGTATTACCCAATGCTGGCATCCCCACCAGATTGGCGTAGGTACTGCCATCGTTGAACAGCAGCGCGGCCCCACGAGCCACATACATCATGCCGAGGGTGCAGATAAAGGGTGCCACGCCCAGACGCGTCACCACGGTGCCGTTGACCAACCCCAGCACGATGCCGAACAGCGCCACCACCAGAATCACTTCCGGCACGTTAAAGAACAGCGTGTTGCCGCCCCACAGCGGCACACCATTGGTGAGCAACGCCCCCGCCACCATGCCGCAAATGCCCGCCACCGCACCGACCGACAGATCGATGCCACCCGTCAGGATCACCAGCGTCATACCAATGGCCAGCAGCCCGGTGATGGCAACATGCTGCGTCATTATCAGTAAGTTTGAGGTGGTCAGGAAGTTGGGCACCATAAAGCTAAAAAAGCCAACCACGATCAGTAATGCGATAAAGGTTCGCGCTTTCAGCAAGTACATATAAAGCAGGTATTTCTGGTTCATTTTATTGCTCTCCTGCGGGCTCAATCATGCGGTGTTGAGGCGCTAATCAGCGCTTCTCGCGTTGCCGCGCTGCGCGGTAAATCGGCGGTAATACGGCCATCGGCCATCACCAGAATGCGATCGGCCAGTGCCATCACCTCGTCCAGTTCAGAAGAGGAGAACATCACCGCCAGACCTTGCTGTGCGAGATTGCCAATCAGGTGATACACGTCTGTTTTTGCCCCCACATCGATTCCACGCGTAGGCTCATCCAGCAGCACCACCTGTGGGCCGGTCATCAGCGCTTTTCCCAGCACCACTTTCTGCTGGTTACCGCCGCTGAGTGAGGTGATCGGCAGTTCCGGGTCGCTGACTTTGATGGCGAGATGACCAATCATTTCATCGACGCGGCTTTGCTCTCTACGGGGATTGAGTAAGCGCAGCGCACGGCGAAAACCACGCAGGCTGAGATCGCTGAGCGTCATGTTGGCGGTGATCGACATCAACTGCACCACGCCTTCGGTTTGTCGGTCTTCCGGCACCAGCGCAATGCCTTTCTTTAAGCGCTGCTGGAAGTTGCGTTTATCCAGCACTTCGCCATTCAGACTGACGCTGCCGGATTGGCAGTGCATCATGCCAATCAGCCCTTTAAACAATTCCGTGCGTCCCGCGCCCAGCAAACCGTAAATGCCGATCACTTCGCCTTTACGCAGCGAAAACGACACATCATTGAGCTTGTAGCCGCCATTCTGATGCAGTGCCGTCAGCCCGTTGACGTTCAAAATCGTTTCGCCCTGAGTGGCGGGCTGATAGTCAAAGTGTTTTTTCTTGTCGCCGACCATCTGTTCGATGATCCAGGGAACCGAAGCGTCACGCACTTCCCGCTCACTGATAAAGCGGCCGTCACGAAAAATGGTGATGTGATCGCCAATCTCCATCAGCTCTTCCAGTCGATGCGAGATATAGATGATGGTGACGCCACGCCGTTTCAGCTGGTCAATCACGTTGAACAGCACCTTCACTTCAGACTGGCTCAGCGCACTGGTGGGTTCATCCATGATCAGCACGCGCGTATCTTTCGATAGCGCCCGGGCAATTTCGACCAGCTGTTGATGGCCAATCCCCAGTTCGCCCAGCGCCGCATAAGGGTCAACATCCAGCTCAAGACGCTCCAGTAACGATTTCGCCAACGCGTACTGATACTTTTCATTGATCACGCCGCACTGGAAAAACTCATTGGCGATAAAGATGTTGTCCATCACGTTCATGTTGGGGAACAGGTTAAGTTCCTGAAAGATGATGCTGATACCGTGCTTTTCCGCCTGATGAGTGGAGCTGAGCGACACCACTTCTCCGTCCAGCAGAATTTCACCGGATGAAGGCGTTTCCACGCCCGCCAGCATCTTCATCATGGTGGATTTACCGGCACCGTTTTCGCCAATCAGCACGTTCACTTTGTTGCGATAGACGCGGTAATTCACCTGATCGAGTGCAGTCACGCCGGGGTAAATACGTGACACATTACGGGTTTCGATGATCACTTCACTTTGAGTATTTTGCATGCCCGCTCCTTACTGCCGCACGATGGCAGCAGGTGTGACATTCGGCACCTGCTCAGGGGTATCGAAGCTGCTGAATACGCCGGACAGCTGCACTTTATCACCCACTTTCGGCTTAAAGGCGCTCATCATATTGGCGGCCTGCTGATTAATGGCGCGGCTGTAGTCACCAAACAACACCTGATCGTTGAAGTCCTGATAGCTGGCCCCTTTATAGGCATCACGCAGCACCGTGCCAGGGAAAATCGGACCGACCTGCACCGTCACGTTATCGCCGGAAACGTCTTTTACCGTCATACGGCCATTGCGCGAAGTGGTATTGACCGCCGTAACTTCACCACTGACGTTGACGCTGAAGACACAGGGGTTCTCTTCCTGTGCGCGGTAGCCATAGGTTTGACAGGCGCTGTCAAAATCTTTGGCGGACTTCAGCGCATTCAGCAGTTCCGCCACCGGCTTCGCATCGTGCTGAATCTGCGGTACCAGTTTCTGCTGCCAGGTCTGAGCAATATTGGCCATTTTAGGATTGGGGGGATTTTTCAGGTCGGCCAGCTCCTGCTGCGACACAATGCGGCAACCGCTAAGGATCACGACAGGCAGCAGTAACCAGAGTCGTTTGTGCATCACATTCTCCTGGGCGCCTGCTGAGCAGGCGCACCGATTATTGATTACGACTTGTAGTTAAAGTCCTGCACGCCTTTGGCATTGTCCGGGGTGATTAAAATGCCGCGGAACATCACGCGCTGCTTCTCTGGCTTCACCCCTTTCTGGATGAAGTTGTCGAGATCGGTCACGCCCTGCGCGGCAATAGCCTGCGCCTGCAACATCACCGTGGCTTTCAGATCGCCTTTTTCTACCGCATCACGCTCGTCATTGCTGCCATCGATGCCCACCACGGTGACATCGTTGCGACCTGCGGCTTTGAGTGCCGCAATCGCGCCCAGCGCCACCGGGCCGTTGCCACAGATCACGCCTTTCACATCGGGATGGGCCTGCAAAATGCTGTCCATGATGCGTTTGCCATCAATCAGAGTGCCTTTGGCATCCTGACGCGCGACAGATTTCATATCCGGATACTGATCCAGCACCTGGTGGAAGGATTTCGAACGGGTGACGCAGTTGTTGTCCGCGAGGTTACAGGTCAACTCGGCATAGCTGCCCTTTTCACCCATCTTCTCAACAAACACGTTGGCGACGTCTGAGCCGGCCTGGAAGTTGTTATGGGTAATTTGCGCCAGTGCCACATCGTCCACCGGGATTTCACGGTTGATCAGCACCACGGGAATGCCTGCATCTTTGGCTTTTTTGATGGCCGCAACGCTGGCGGTGGAGTCGGCGTTATCCAGCACAATGCCCTGCACTTTCTTACCGATGGCGGCATCGATCAATTCGCTCTGCTTCTTAACGTCTTCACCGTGCGACAGCACGCTGGTTTTATAGCCCAGCTCCTGCGCTTTCAGGTTAGCGCCTTTGGCTTCTGAAGCGTAATAGGGGTTATCCAGCGAGTTCACCAGAATCATGATGGTGCCTTTGTCGGCAGCGAAACTGGATTGGGCGATCAGGCAACTGGCAATGGCTGTGAACAACAGGGTACGTTTTTTCATCTTCGTGCTCTCTCATTGTTTTGTCGTTATTGCAGGGTTGAGGCCGTACTGGTGCTGGCGCGGCATTACCAGATGGTGAAGCCGCCATCGATCATTAAATCTGCGCCGGTGATCATGTCGCTGCCGTTGCTGGCGAAAAACAGCACGGCGGCGGCAATCTCATCGGTGTAAGCGAAACGCCCCAATGGGATCAGTTTTTTCATCTGTTCACCCTTCTCACCACGCCAGGCTTTTTCGCCCATCGGCGTCAGCACCACGGTGGGTGACAAGGTATTGACGTTGATACGGTGTGGCGCGAACTCTTTGGCCATCACCTTGGTCATTCCAAGCAGGCCCGCTTTGGCAGAGGTATAAGCCACGTGGTTATCAATGGCGATGGAAGCGGCTTGCGAGGCGATATTGATGATCTTGCCGCCATTCCCGGCGCGCACCATGCGTTTGCCCGCGGCTTGCGAGCAGAGAAACGGACCGGTGAGATTGACGGCGATCTGCTTCTGCCACTCGGCAAAGTCGGTTTCCAGTACCGGCTGTAACATCACATAACCTGCACAGTTCACCAGGATATCGATGTGGCCGTAGTGCTGTTCCACCTGGTCGAACGCCGTCTCGACTGAGCCAGCATCGGTTACGTCACAGCACACCAGCAGTACACGATCGGCAGAAAATTGTTCCTGCACAGCCGCCACGCGATCGCTTTCGAATGGAGGGTAAAGCAGGGCCAGCCGTGCACCTTTCTCTAACAGCATGGCGTTACTGGCCATGGCAATCCCACCCAGGCCACCGGTCACCACTGCCACTTTGCCGGTAAGATCCAGATCGGTATTCACGCCGTAGCGCAGGTTGACATCGTATTCCCCACTCATCCCTTCTCTCCTGTGTGCCTGTTCAGCGGCTCTGGTTATCTCTGGCCGGATAGGTTTGCTGTAATGTTGATTTTCGAACAAAAATATAAGCTATCGTTTCGCAATGGTTTGTGGGTGAGATCAAATTTCATACAAATGATGAAAACTATTTTTATCCAGCTGTTTTTAAAGCAAATAATAAAACATCAGGGTTTTTGATATAGAAATAACAGCTGGCGGGTGTATGTGAAATCAAATGCATGGCTTTATCTTATTTTCATTCGAAAATGCATCTTTGTGCGAGCCGCCTCGCAAATCCCCAACACGCAGAGTAAAATCATCACGGGTTTTCTTATGGTTAAAACCAGACCGTGATTGGAAAGAGGGAGCATTTCGATTGAAAAGCAAAACTGAGCAGCTGGCTGATATGCAGCAGCGTCGTGAGAAGATCCTGGAGATGATCCGCGAAGACGGCACAGTCACGGTTAAAGCGCTTACCGATACCTTTGGCCTGACCGAAGCCACCATCCGCACCGATTTGCGTATGCTGCAAAAAGCCGGGCATGTGCAGCGTTATCATGGCGGCGCCACCCTGATGACCGGCAAGCAGAATACCGGCGCCCTGCTGCTTGAGCGTCAAACCCATCTTGATGAGAAAGAAGCGATTGGCCGTCTGGCCGCGCAGTATGTCGAAAACGGCGATACGGTGATTTTCGATTCTGGCACCACCACCACCGCCATTGCGGAGGCGATCAGCCACATCCGCCGTTTATCGGTGATCACCACGGCAGTGAATATTGCGCTGAAGCTGGGGGGCGAACCGGGGATTAATATCCTGCTGACAGGCGGCACCTTTAAGTTTCCGACGCTATCGACCTCCGGGGAGAAAGCGGCTTCATTCTTTGAAAACGTGCTGGCGGAAAAGCTGTTTCTCGCCACCGCCTGCATCTCGCCGCGCCTCGGTTTAAGCTTCCCCAGCGAAACCGACATCAAAGTGAAGATGGCGATGATCAACTCCGCCAGTACGGTATTTGTGGTGGCGGACTCCAGCAAAATCGATAAGGTGTCGATGTTTGCCCTGCCGTGTGACTGGAGCAAAATCCACTATTTGATTACCGATCGCGGGATCACCCCGGCGCAGATTGCGGCGTTTGAAGCGTTGGGTGTGCAGGTGTTGGTGGCAGGTATTGAAGAGGCAAAAAAACGCGCGGTGTTTTGAGCATCAATTCAGGGGCGGCCCACTCGCAGCCGCCCCTTCAATGCTGATTAGAAACCTAAGCTATCCAGCAAGTCATCCACCTGATCCTGGTTCGCCACCACGCCAGGTGCATTGGCATGGATCTGCGGACCATTCAACAGGCTGCTGGCGTCTTTACGCGCGGCAGCGTTGGCTTCAGGCATATTCTCCAGCAGCACCATCAGCAACTGACGCTCGATCTCCTGGATCACATCCATCATGCGCTTGATCACCTGGCCGGTAAGGTCCTGGAAATCCTGCGCCATCATGATCTCGAGCAGCTGCTTGTTGGTGTACGAGGTATGCGCCGGCACATCACTGAGAAATTCGCGCGTATCCGAAACCAACTCGCGTGCATCCGCCAGCTCAATCGGGTTTTCAAACCACGCATCCCAACGGCCTTTCAGCTTATTGGCGTTGGCTTCCATTTGGTCCTGGTGTGGCTGCGCGGCTTCAACGCAGTTGAGTGCGCGTTCTGCCGCTTGCGCCGTCATCTGCACCACGTAATCCAGACGGTCACGCGCGTCCGGAATCGCTTCCGCCGCTTCGGCAATCGCCTGGTCTAACCCCAATTCGCGCAGGCTGTCGCGCAACATACGCGTCAGCGAGCCGATACGGGTAATAATGTCGTGTGCCGAGGCTTCTTCGGTTGGTTTCGGAAGGTCGCTCATCACATCTCCTTACATACCCAGTTTTTCGAAAATTTTACCCAGCTTTTCTTCCAGCGTGGCTGCGGTGAACGGCTTCACGACATAACCGCTGGCACCGGCCTGGGCGGCTGCAATGATGTTCTCTTTTTTCGCTTCTGCCGTGACCATTAGCACGGGCAGCTTGCTCAACGCTGCATCAGAACGAATGGTTTTCAGCAGTTCCAGACCGTCCATGTTGGGCATGTTCCAGTCGGATACCACGAAATCGAATCCACCCGCACGCAGTTTGGTCAGTGCATCAACACCATCCTCTGCTTCTTCAACGTTGTTGAATCCCAGCTCTTTCAGCAGGTTGCGGACGATACGACGCATCGTATTGAAGTCATCCACCACCAAAAAGCGCATGTTTTTATCAGCCATATCTACTCCTGTGTTGTCTCGTCCGGCAGGACGGGCTCGTTAAATTCGCAATGCCTGTCCGGCGCTAATTTTTGCCAGCATGTGCTGACTGATGTGTCCTAAATCGACTACTTCACTGGTGCCGCCCATCGCAATCGCTTCGCGCGGCATACCAAAGACGACGCAACTGGCTTCATCCTGCGCGATGGTCCAGGCACCGGCGCGATGCATTTCCAGCATCCCGGCGGCACCGTCGTTACCCATCCCGGTGAGGATGACACCCACGGCATTTCGTCCTGCGTGCACCGCCACGGACCGGAACAGCACGTCAACAGACGGCTTGTGACGGTTTACCGGCGGGCCATCATTCAGTTTCACCACGTAGTTGGCGCCGCTGCGGCCCAACTCCATGTGCATGGTGCCCGGTGCGATATAGGCATGACCGGGTAAAATACGTTCGCCATCTTCCGCTTCTTTCACGGTGATCTGGCACAGCTTGTTCAGGCGCTCGGCAAACGAGCGGGTAAAGCCTGGTGGCATATGTTGCGTGATCAGCAGCGCCGGGCTGGTCGCGGGCAGCGGCTGCAATACATGGCGAATCGCCTCGGTGCCGCCGGTGGAAGAGCCAATTGCAATCAGCTTCTCACTACTCAGCAGCGGGCCGGCTTTTAGCATCACCGGGCCAGGTGTGGCCGGGCGCGCATGCAGTTTGGCTCGCGCCGCTGCGCGAATTTTGTCGGCGATCATTTGACTGTACGCCAGCATGCCTTCGCGAATACCCAACTGCGGCTTAGTGACGAAATCCACTGCGCCCAATTCCAGCGCGCGTAATGTCACTTCCGATCCTTTACCGGTCAGCGATGACACCATCACGACTGGCATCGGCCGCAGGCGCATTAACTTCTCCAGGAAGTCGAGGCCATCCATACGCGGCATCTCGACGTCCAGCGTCAGCACCTGTGGGTTGTATTGCTTGATTAAATCCCGCGCCACCAACGGATCAGGCGCAGTGGCGACCATCTCCATATCGGCGTGGCTGTTGATGATCTCCGTCATCAACTGTCGCATTAGCGCGGAGTCATCCACACACATCACGGTGATTTTGCTCATCGTCTTTCCTTGGTCAATCCATAGACTGTCTGTCCACGCAGCCAGAACTCTTTACTGATCTGGCTGAAGTTCTCTGAGTGTCCAGCGAACAGCACACCGCCGGGCTTCAGCAGGGGAACGAAACGGCGCAGGATTTTTTCCTGCGTCTCTTTATCGAAATAGATCATCACGTTACGACAGAATATTGCGTCGAACGGACCCGGCAACGCCCAGTCGTTGGCCAGTAAATTCAGCTGCGAATAGTTCACCATGCTGGCGAGATCGGAGCGGACGCGCACCATGCCTTCATGCGGCCCGGTGCCACGCAGGAAAAAGCGTTGCAGCTGCGATTGCGATAAGGTGCGCAGCTCTTCCTGGCGATAGACCCCCGCCACGGCTTTTTCCAGTACCTGTGTATCAATGTCGCTGGCGTGCACCTGGAACTTACCCGGTCCGGTACCCAGCGTTTCCGCCAGCGTCATGGCGATGGAGTACGGCTCTTCGCCGGTTGAGGCAGCGGTACTCCACACGCTGTAACTGCCACTGCGCTTACGCGCATGATCCGCGAGGATCGGAAAATGGTGCGCCTCGCGGAAGAATGAGGTCAGGTTGGTGGTCAACGCGTTAATAAACGCCTGCCATTCTGCACTGTTCTGGTCTTGCTCCAGCAACGCCAGATAACGACCAAAATCATCAATGTTCAGCGTGCGCAAACGGCGCACTAAGCGGTTATAAACCATCTCCCGCTTGTGATCGGCCAGCACGATGCCTGCGCGTTGATAGATCAGCTGGCTGATACGACGAAAATGCGTATCTGAAAGCGGCAGGCGCTGCACCATTTGCGAGAGCAGCGTTGTCGCTTCACTTTGATCCAATAACGTCGATTTCTTCATGTCAGGTCACCCGGCAACAAACTGATTAAATTGTGATACTGCGATTACTGCTGCGCTGCCAGTTGGGCCGCCTTGCGGCGGCCACACGGATTAAAAGGTTTCCCAGTTATCGTCCGCGCTACGTGCACCTGCGGGTTGAGCCAGCGCTTTGACTGCGGCTGGACGCAACATTTTTGGCGCTGTAGATACGTTAACGGCCTGAGCGACAAATTCTTTACCAATATTGAACACCGCAACCGACTGTTTCAGTCGACTGGCCTGATCTTCCAGTGCGGCAGCCGCCGTGGCTGACTCTTCCACCAACGCGGCGTTCTGCTGTGTCACCTGATCCATCTCGTTCACTGCCAGGCCAACCTGGTCGATCCCGCGACTCTGTTCATCCGACGCCGAGGCGATTTCGCCCATGATGTCGGTGACGCGAGTGACGGCGTTGACGATGTTGGTCATGGTTTCGCCCGCGCTCTCCACCAGCACCGAACCGGTGTTGACGCGACTCACCGAGTCTTCGATCAGACCTTTGATCTCTTTCGCTGCCTGGGCGCTGCGCTGTGCCAGACTGCGCACCTCACCCGCCACCACCGCAAAGCCACGGCCCTGTTCACCCGCACGTGCCGCTTCAACCGCCGCGTTGAGTGCCAGAATGTTGGTCTGGAACGCGATGCCATCGATCACACTGATGATGTCCGCGATTTTCTTCGAGCTGCCGGTGATCTCTTTCATGGTGGTGACCACGCCATCCACCACTTTGCCGCCGTGCTGCGCGGTTTCAGAGGCAGTCAGCGCCAGTTGTGAAGCCTGACGGGCGTTTTCGGCGTTCTGCTTCACGGTGGCGGTCAACTGCTCCATGCTGGCAGCCGTCTCTTCCAGAGAAGCGGCCTGCTGTTCAGTACGTGAAGAGAGATCGTTGTTACCCATGGCGATTTCGCTGGCACCGGTGTAGATAGCGTCTGAACCATCACGCACGGTACGCACGGTATTCGCCAGCTCCTGCTGCATGTGCTGCAGTGAGCTGAGTAATTCACCCATCTCGTTGCGCATACTGACATCAATCTGCTGCGTCAAATCGCCACGCGCGATGTGACGGATATGGTCGATGCTCTGTTTCAACGGACGAATCAGCACGTTGCGCATGCCGCTCCACACCAGTGCAATCACCAGCAGGGTCACCAGCAAAGTACCGATCACCAGCATGATGGAGTGCTGATAGGCGCTTTCGTTGGCATCAATACCCTGCTTTGCCAGCACGATGTTGTAGTTCAGCCATGCGGTGTAATCCTTCTCGAATTTATCCTGCATACCCTGCGTTGGTTGATCGACAAAGCCTTTGAAGTTCCCGTTACCCAGGAAATCAATCAGCTCGGCCAGTCCACCACGGAAGGCGTTGTAGTTGGCCTGCAGCGTCTTGACGTTCTCCGCACTTTTGCCCTTCTCAGACAAATTCGCGTTGAACTCGGCAAAAGCCTGGTCAGCGGTTTTCAACTCCTCACTTGCCAGCGCGACCAAATCTTTCACGGTTGCGCCTGAGCCAGCTTGCTGGCTGTCCAGCAAATAGCGGATCCCTGCACGGTTCAGCGTGTTACGCGCCTGAACCAGCGATACCCAAGAGGTGCCCATCGCCCGTTGCAGCGTACTGAGACGCTGGTTATAGGCAAAATTCTCTTTATCGGCTTTCACCGTGGTAAAAAACATCCCTCCGGAAAACAGCTGCAGCAAGGCAAACAGCGCCAGCACACATAACAGCCCAGAAACGACACGAATACGACTAAACATAAACACCTCATTGGTTGGCGGATCGCTCCTGTTATCGGCGTTCACAGAGGGATCTTTATGTTGTCTGCAACGGGTTGGACCAGCGGGAATTAAGGAGGATCAGGGATAAATTAAAGTGTGCCGACAGGTGAACGGGCGCACCTGCGTGCGCCCGGTTAAAAACGTTTAAAATGTCTCCCAGTTGCTGTCACTCACTGGCGCGGTGACAGTTTTGCGCGGTGTACTCAGCACCGGCTGCACGCTCGGGGATGAGCGCACCGCCGCAGTGGCCTGCGAGGCACGCGGCACGCGGAATACCGCCACTGACTGGCTCAAACGACTGGCCTGCTCTTCCAGCGATGCCGCAGCAGCGGCGGATTCTTCCACCAGCGACGCATTCTGCTGGGTCACGCGATCCATCTCAGTGACCGCCTGGCCGACCTGATCAATACCGCGGCTCTGCTCATCCGACGCTGAGGCGATCTCGCCCATGATATCCGTGACACGCGTGACCGCGCCGACGATATCACTCATGGTTTCACCGGCGGTGCCGACCAGCTGCGAACCACTGTTAACACGATTCACCGAATCCTCAATTAAACCTTTAATCTCTTTGGCTGCCTGCGCACTGCGCTGTGCCAGATTACGCACTTCACCGGCCACCACCGCAAAGCCACGGCCCTGCTCACCGGCACGCGCCGCTTCCACCGCGGCGTTCAGTGCCAGAATGTTGGTCTGGAAGGCAATGCCATCGATCACGCTGATGATATCGGCGATTTTCTTCGAACTGCCGGCGATATCACTCATGGTACGCACCACGCCATCCACCACTTCGCCGCCTTTGCGTGCGGTATCAGAAGCACTGAGCGCCAGCTGGGAAGCCTGACGGGCGTTCTCGGCATTCTGCTTCACGGTTGCTGTCAGCTGCTCCATGCTGGCCGCCGTCTGTTCCAGCGAAGCCGCCTGCTCTTCGGTTCGCGCGGAGAGATCGTTGTTGCCCGCCGAGATTTCGCTCGCGCCGGTAAAGATGGCATCAGAACCGTCACGCACGTTGCTGACGGTACGCACCAGCGACTGCTGCATCTCATGCAGGCTGGCCGCCAGTTGGGTCATCTCGTTACGTCCTTCCACGGCAATATGCTGCGTCAGATCGCCAGAAGCGATATGGCGGATATGACCCAGCAGCTGATGCAGTGGCTGGATCAGTACCGCACGCAGACCAAACCAGCAGCCGACAATCACGAACACCACCACCAGTGCTACCACCGCCAGCAGCCACATCATCATATGGAACGCTTGCTGGTTCTGCGCCACGCCTTCCGCCGCCAGCGCACTCTGCGCCGTGCGCCACTCTGCATAGGTGGCCTTCATCTTCACCTGTTTGGCTTCAATGTTCTGCGCAAACATGCCTTGCAGATCGTTAGCTTTCAAACGTTCCAGCATCGCTTTCAAACCATCGTTGAAGGCGGCGTAGTCCGTTTCCAGGCGATCGCGCAGTGCGTCTGGCAAGCCTGGCGTACCCGGCAGATCGTAGTAACGCTGGTAGTGCCCGGCAGCCACATCCAGCTGCTTTTCAGTCTGTGCAATCAGCGCCTGAAGCTGGCCGCCGTTGGATTGTGCCGCCATGCTGCCCTGCATGCGCAGCATCGCGCGGTTTAACACGGTACGGGTCTGGTTGAGTTCGATCCAGGCATCGGACATCGCGCCGACGTTGTTGGTCGACGTCTGTGCCACGGCAAAAGCTTCTTTATCTTTTTGTAAGGCAGACCAGAACAATCCGCCCGACAGTAACTGCAAAGCACCAAAGACCAGCAAGACTGCGATCAGGCTGGTGACAACATTGATTCGTTTTAACATGGGTTCTCCAAAGAGTGAGGCATTTCGGCTCCCGCTGTTATCGACCGCAGTTGTTAAATTTTGAGGGGCTTTAACGGATTTTACGAAATATAATTCTGCCAATAACTTTCTTTACAGTGTTTTATAACTAAAGAAATTGTCATTAAAAAAAATGCGCCTTTATCGGGTAAACGATAAAAGCGCATTGATGCTATTGGAATAAAAGGATATTGCGGCAGTGGGTGCGCCAGCGCACCCACTGCAAGCGATTAAAACGTTTCCCAGTTACTGTCGCTGACTGGTGCAGTCACAGCTTTACGTGGTGCACTCAACACCGGCGGCGCGATCTGCGGATGGCGCACCACGGCACTGGCCATGCCAGGCTGTTCGGCACGCGGCACACGGAATACAGCCACAGACTGGCTCAGACGGCTGGCCTGCTCTTCCAGCGAAGCCGCTGCCGCAGCAGACTCTTCCACCAGCGAGGCGTTCTGCTGGGTCACGCGGTCCATTTCCGTCACTGCCTGACCGACCTGATCGATACCACGACTCTGTTCATCAGACGCTGAGGCGATTTCGCCCATAATATCGGTCACACGGGTGACCGCATTGACGATCTCACTCATGGTTTCACCGGCGGTACCCACCAGCTGCGAACCGCTGTTGACGCGATTGACAGAATCTTCAATCAGACCCTTAATCTCTTTCGCCGCCTGGGCGCTGCGCTGTGCCAGGTTGCGAACTTCACCTGCCACCACCGCAAAGCCACGCCCCTGCTCGCCAGCGCGCGCCGCTTCCACCGCTGCATTCAGCGCAAGGATGTTGGTCTGGAAGGCGATACCGTCAATCACGCTGGTGATATCAGCGATCTTCTTCGAACTCCCGGCGATATCGCTCATGGTGCGTACGACGCCTTCCACCACGTTGCCGCCCTTCTGTGCGGTTTCCGAGGCACTCAACGCCAGCTGTGACGCCTGGCGGGCATTTTCGGCGTTCTGTTTCACTGTCGCGGTCAGCTGTTCCATGCTGGCTGCGGTCTGTTCCAGCGAGGCAGCCTGCTCTTCCGTACGAGCTGAGAGATCGTTGTTACCTGCCGAGATTTCACTCGCACCGGTGAAGATGGCATCAGATCCGTCACGCACGTTACTGACAGTACGCACCAGCGACTGCTGCATGTCATGCAGGCTGCTCGCCAGTTGGCTCATCTCATTGCGGCCTTCAACGCTAATACTCTGGGTCAGGTCACCCTGCGCGATCGACTGAATGTGGGCAATGTTAGTGTTCAATGGATTAATCAGGATGCGACGCAGGTTCACCCAGCACAGTCCAATCACCACTAATACCACCACCATGATAGCGCCCAGAATCCAGCTCATGCGGCTGAAGGCATCGGCATTTTTTTCCTGGCCTTGTGCTGCCAGTTTCGCCACATCCGCACGCCAGTCGGTGTAAGTTTTCAGGAAGTTACTTTGGCTCGGTGCTACTGGCACGCTGCCCGCTTTCGATAAATCGTTGGCGAGAAGCGCATCCTGCATCTGGCTTAATGCCGTGGCGTAAGCGGTATAGCCCTCATCCAGTTGACCTGTGAGTTCCTTATTTTGTCCCGGTGTATCCGGAATCGCTTTATAGAGTTTGAAATTATCCGCTGCTTTTTGCTGGAACTGTTTGCTGTCGTTGAACAGCCCCTCAATATCCGGCTCTTTGTTGGCCAGTTTACTGGTGGCGATACGCAACTGGATGCGCGTCAGTACTACACGGCTCTGGTTGAGGCTCATGTAAGCATCATTCAGCGCCGAAAGGTTTTGGCTCGCTAACTGCGACACATTGAAGCTGGATTTGTCGTCGTTTAAGGCTTTGAGGAATATGGATCCGGATATGACCTGCAGCAGGCCGAACATCAGTAGCACCACCAGCAGACTGGTGACGACGCGAATTTTTTTTAACATAGATAGCCCTGGGAAAAGTAAGTAAATGGAACGCAATATTTATCGGCGGGCGAGGCAGGGAGTTTAGTGAAAGTTGTGTGAATAAATATTGTTATTATCTGATTTTTATAGGAATTATTTCAGAGCGGAATTATCACGGGCCGATGCTGCCAGCCCGTGATTGTCGATGATTACGCGCTACGCAGCGTATCCACCAGCGCCATCTCTTCGCTGCTCAGCAGCTTCTCGATGTCGACCAGAATCAGCATACGTTCGCCCAGTGCGCCGAGGCCGGTCAGGTACTCGGTGGACATGGTGACCGCGAATTCCGGTGCCGGACGGATCTGTTCTTGCATCAGAGACAGCACGTCAGACACGCCATCCACCACGATACCCACGACGCGGTGCTCAAGATTCAGCACGATCACCACGGTGTTTTCGTTGTATTCCACATCCTGCTGCGCGAACTTCACGCGCAGGTCGATGATTGGCACGATCACGCCACGCAGGTTCGTCACACCCTTGATGAATTCTGGGGTGTTGGCGATACGCGTTACCTGATCGTAACCCCGAATCTCCTGCACTTTAAGAATGTCGATGCCGTACTCTTCGTCACCCAGGGTGAAAACTAAGAATTCCTGGCCCACGGTTTCGCCAGCGATTTTGGTCACGGTTGCCATGTCAGTCATTTTTTTGCCCTTTATTTATCTATTACGCTGCGGCACCGGCCACACGCTTTTCACGGTTCAACGATTGCAGTGCAGAGACATCCACAATCAGCGCCACACTACCATCGCCGAGGATGGTGGCGGCAGAAATGCCCGGCACTTTGCGGTAGTTGCTTTCCAGGTTCTTCACCACCACCTGATGCTGGCCAATCAGCTGATCCACCAGCAGTGCATAACGACGGCCTGCGCTCTGTAGAATCACCACGATGCCCTGGGTCGCATCGGTTTTGGCATTCTGCACATCAAACACATTCCACAGTTCCACCAGCGGCAGGTATTCACCACGCACTTCCAGCACGCGCTCGCCACCGGCCAGCGGTTTCAGCTCTTCAGCGGTCGGCTGCAGGGATTCCATCACCGCGTTCAGCGGCAGAATGAACACTTCATCCGCCACGCGCACTGACATGCCATCAAGAATGGCCAGCGTCAGTGGCAGCAGGATGCGAATAGTGGTGCCTTTGCCCTGCTTCGAGGAGATTTCGACGTGACCGCCCATCTCCTGAATGTTTCGTTTTACCACGTCCATGCCCACACCACGGCCGGACACGTCAGTGACCTGCTCCGCCGTTGAGAAGCCCGGTGCGAAGATCAGCATGCCGACTTCTTCATCGCTCATGCTGTCGCTGACCGGCAGGCCAGAGGACAGGGCTTTCGCCAGAATACGTTCACGATTCAGACCGGCACCGTCATCGATCACTTCGATGCAGATATTGCCGCCCTGATGTTCCGCTGACAGCGTCAGATTGCCCACCGCTGTTTTGCTCGATGCCAGACGCTTCTCTGGCGTTTCGATACCGTGGTCAAGGCTGTTACGCACCAGGTGCGTTAACGGATCGATAATGCGCTCGATCAGGCTCTTATCCAGTTCAGTAGAGCTACCCAGCAGCGTCAGCTCCACTTCTTTGCCCAGCTTGCTGGCCAAATCGCGCACCAGACGTGGGAAGCGGCTAAACACATACTCCATCGGCATCATACGAATCGACATCACCGACTCTTGCAGGTCACGCGCGTTACGCTCCAGCTGGCCCATGCTGTTCAGCAGGTCGCCGTGAGCCACAGGATCCAGTTCGCCAGAACGTTGTGCCAGCATCGATTGGGTAATCACCAATTCGCCGACCAGGTTAATCAGCTGATCCACCTTCTCAACCGCAACACGAATACTGCTGGATTCGCTGGTTTTGGTCGGCGCTGCCGCACGTTTCGCTTCACGTTTGGCTGGTGGGGTGATGTCGGTTACGGTGGCAGTTTGCACCGGTGCAGGGGCTTCCACTGTAACGGCTTCGGCAGGTGCTGCTGCGACGGCGGCCGCGCCTTCCGGGAAGTGAATCTGCGCTTCATCAATCACAAAACAGAGCACCGCAACGATGTCGTCTTTACCAACGCCATCAATGGTCACTTCCAGCGAATTGGTGCCTTTCACCACGTTGGAAACAGTGCCGAGATTACCCAGCTCCTCCAGCATCAGTTCCGGCTCTTTCTCTTTCAAATCGATCAGTTGCAGGCGTAAACCCGCTGCTGATGCTGGGGCGGCGGCGATCTCTACAACGTCAGCCACTTTCGCCGGCTCGGGTGCGATTCCTTTGGCTTCCAGCGCCAGCTGACGCAGTGCTTCGCAGATATATTTGAAGTTTTCTGCGTTGGGTTCCTGCGCCGTTTTATAGGCATCGAGCTGTTCTTGCATAATATCTTTGGTTTCCAAAAACAGGTTGATGATGTCGGTGCTAAGCTGCATTTCGCCGCGGCGCGCACCATCCAGAATGTTTTCCAGGATGTGGGTGGTTTCCTGTAAAACCGTAAAGCCAAACGTACCGGCTCCGCCCTTAATGGAGTGGGCGGCGCGGAAGATGGCATTCAACTGCTCGGAATCGGGCTCCTGGGGATCCAATCCCAACAGGTGTTGCTCCATATCCGCTAACAGCTCATCGGCTTCATCGAAAAACGTCTGGTAAAAATCGCTGATGTCCATGCTCACGGGATCACCTCGGCTGTGAGGGTTGGTCTGGTGTCACCGCGCCTGCCGCTGGCTGCGCTGCTGGTGCAGGCGCCACCGCACTGGCCGGCGAAGCCGGAGTCGCGGTAGAACTTGCGGGTGCAGCAGATGCAGCGGGACCGGTCGGTGCGGTAATGTCGGGAATAATTTGTGCCGGGTCAGTTATCTGCGCGGCATCGCTCTCAGAGTTCTCTTTCTCTATCGCAGCCTGGGTGTCATGGTTCAACACCAACAGACTGATACGACGGTTTACAGCATCGTTCGAACCACGATTCTTTAACTTCATGGTGTCAGCCATGCCCACCACGCGCAGCATTTTGCCCCCATCCAGCCCGCCAATCACCAGTTCACGGCGTGAGGCATTGGCACGGTCGGCTGAGAGTTCCCAGTTACTGTAGCCGCGATCGCCCGTCGCATACTGGAAGTCATCCGTATGGCCAGCCAGGCTGATTTTGTTCGGAATATCATTCAGAACCGGCGCAATGGCGCGCAGGATGTCACGCATGTACGGCTCCACTTCTGCGCTACCGGTTTTGAACATTGGGCGGTTCTGGCTATCAATAATCTGAATGCGCAGCCCCTCTTCCACCATGTTGATGATTAGATGCGGACGCAGTGCTTTCAGACGCGGATCGGCTTCAATCAACTGGTCCAGCTTTTCGCGCAGACGATTCAGACGAATCTCCTCCAGCTTTTTCTTCTGCGCATCCATATCGACCACTTTCTTCACTTCGCCGTCTTTACGTGTTGGATCGTCACCGCCACCGGGGATCGGGCTTTCGCTGTCGCTGCTGCGCTGCCCACCGGTCAGCGCGACTTTCAGCGGTGTACGAAAGTATTCTGCAATCTGAATCAACTCTTTCGGGCTGGAAATTGAGAGCAGCCACATCACCATAAAGAACGCCATCATCGCCGTCATAAAGTCGGCATAGGCAATCTTCCACGAGCCGTGGCTGCCATGATGACCTTTATGTTTGCGCTTTTTAACCAGCACAATGGGGCGATTGCCTGCCTTCATGAGTTCTGATCCGAGGTTTGTTTCGCAGGATTTTTCGCGTTACGCACATGTTCTTCCAGCTCGGAGAACGACGGACGCTCAGCGGAATACAGGGTTTTACGCCCAAACTCCACGGCGATCTGCGGTGCGTAACCATTCAGACTGGAGAGCAAGGTCACCTTGACGCACTGCATCATTTTGGTGGTTTCAGCACACTTCTGACGCAGCACTGACGCCAGCGGCGAGATAAAGCCATAAGCCAGCAAGATACCAAGGAAGGTTCCCACCATGGCGTGTGCGACCAGCGCGCCCAACTCTGCTGCCGGGCGATCGGCTGAGGCCAGTGCATGTACCACGCCCATCACCGCCGCCACGATACCGAAGGCAGGTAAGCCATCGCCCATGGCCGATATACTTTGCGCCGGCACTTCACACTCGTGCTCGTAGGTCTCGATCTCTTCGTCCATCAGCGCTTCAATTTCAAACGCATTCATATTTCCGCTCACCATCAATCGCAAATAGTCGGTAATAAAATCCACCAACTGTTTATCGGACAAAATACGCGGATAGTTAGCAAAAATTTCGCTCTGGCTGGGATCTTCAATGTCACGTTCTAATGAAAGCATGCCTTGCTGACGTGATTTCGCCATCAGGCGATACAGCAGTGCCATTAAATCCATGTATACAGCTTTGTTATATTTCGAGCCGCGCATTAACATTGGCAAGGCTTTTAATGTTTTCTTGATCGACTTGCCATTGTTGCCCACTAAAAAGGCACCAATACCGGCACCGCCGATAATAATCAGCTCGGCAGGTTGATAAAGCGCCCCCAGATGGCCACCGACCATCATATAGCCGCCCAACACGGAGCCGACGACCACGATATAACCCAGAATAATCAGCACAAAAAATCCTTACGTCCGTAACGTGTTGGTAGAAGTTAAGCCAGAG
>Ga0157363_1000253_pt1 | contig 41693 bp, 31 predicted proteins | sample AttsexASBM1_FD_111477 | JGI IMG/M metagenome (GOLD analysis project Ga0157363, IMG submission 111477) | Fungus gardens microbial communities from leaf cutter ant in Ribeirão Preto, State of São Paulo, Brazil - Atta sexdens ASBM1 | ecosystem: Host-associated > Fungi > Mycelium > Unclassified ... | reverse complement strand
TCATCATCATTCAGCGCGACAACTTTCAGTATCTGTCCCATCAGTGCACCAGTACTGTAAATTTTCTCGCCACTCAGCCGGTAAATCTGTCCCTGTCTGGTGACCCGGGTTCTCACTTCTCCCCGAAATCGCCCGCCTGACTCAGCAGATGCGCCTCCAACCAAATCACCGGCAACGACTTGTTTCAGGAAATTTTCCTGTTGAGCCTCTGTTGCCATTAATCGTGTACGTTCAACAAAGACAAAGTGCGGTAGCAATGCCTGCGCTACAGACGAGTCCCCGGCGGCCACTGATATCATTAGCGTCACCAGTTGAGGTATTGAGCCCCCTGCACCGCCGAAAGCCTGAGGGACACGTAATGCACCCAGGCGCAGCTGGCGAACCCGTTCAAACGCTGAATAATTAATCCGGTTATGCTGATCACATTCAGAAGCCTCGTCAGATAATGCCGCAGCAAGAGTTTCTGCATCACTGAGTAATCGTTCCGGAGTTAACTGCTGTACTGTCATCTTTTACTTCTCCAGCCAGGCGTCTGCCAGTGAGGAATAGAACAACATCGGGCCTTTTCGTAATCCCTGCAGTTTGTTGGAATAGAATCCGTAAAATTTCAGCTCAAGTAAGTTGACTGAGGCGACATCTGTCTGGACAAGCTCCTGCATGTCCCAGATATACTGCCTGCGCTTATCTATATTTCCTTCTTCCTGGATTCCTTCAATAATCCGGTCCATTTCAGGATTGCTGTACCCGGAACTGTTACTTGACGGCGTACCCGGTTTAATATTCTTGCTCCAGAAACGCCGTGTAACGCCAATCTGAGGATCAGGATAGGCTGAGTACCATTGGGAGTTAGTGTCAAAATCATATTCACCGAATACCCGCCGGATCATCGCCGCCAGTTCCAGATTAATCAGTTCCATTTCCACACCAATCTTTCTGAGTTCCTGCTGCATAAATTCAGCAGCACGCTGATAAACCTGGCCATAGGACACTTCAGTAATATGGTTAATTCTTAACCGCACCCCCTGGCTATCTTTTTTATAGCCTGCTTCTTCAAGTAACTGCTCTGCTTTAGCCGGGTCATAGTCATGCTGAGGCAGTCCTGGTTTAAAAAATTGCTTCTGAAAGCTCGGTACACAACTTTCTGCAACATTTGCCAGCCCGTACCAAACAATTTCACCAAGCGCCTTACGATCGATAGCATGAGCAAACGCCTTTCTGACGCGGATATCCTGAAAAGTCTTGCGTCGGAAATTAAAGTCAAAGAAAAAGATGGGTGCCGGTACCTGCCAGCCTTCGGTATCCAGCACCAACCCGGGTTCAGCCGCCAGCCGGGCGACATCGCTCTCGGCCACCGGATTATTGGGGGCAAACTGAATTTCATTACTTTCCAGCGCGACGCCCCGGGCTCCGGCATCCGGGATCATTTTAAAAATAATGTTGTCAAATTCAGGTTTACCGGTATCCCAGTAATCAGGATTGCGCTCAAGTTCGATATAACTGCCACGCACCCATTGCTTGAAACGGAATGCTCCTGTCCCGACAGGTTTGGCGTTCCACGGGTTAGTCAGCGGGTTGGTTCCTTCATATAAATGTTTAGGGACAATTTGCGTCTCTGTACCGAATAATACTGACCAGATAACCGGTGCTGGCCCTGTCAGACGCAAAATTACCGTGTGATCATCAGGAGTGTCGACGCGGGTCACCTTGGCAAAATTTGAGGCCCCACGTGGATGAGTCTTCTTCACCACGTTCATTATAGAATATTCCACGTCTGCAGAAGTAAATGGCTGACCGTCATGCCATTTCACCCCTTTGCGCAGGTGGAAGGTAATATTTTTACCGTCTGCGGATTGTTCCCAGCTTTCAGCCAGTTGTGGCTGAGGCTGGTAATCTTTATCGTACGTTACCAGTCCGTCGAAAATACTGGCAGATACCACCACCGCTGGACTCGAGATATTTATGCCGGCCACCAGCCCCGCAGGTTCCGGGGTGACATTGGCAAACAGTGTTCCTCCTTTAACGATATGACCGGCTTTTCCGGCACCACTAATTTCTGCCGCTACCGCAGAGGGTAGCCGGCCAGCAAAGGTGATGGCACCGCCCCCTGCTGCCATTAGCCCGAGTAAACGCCTGCGGCTCAGCCGCATAGAATCTATAGACATATCAACCCCTGTATCAATAGGAAAAAGTTTGCGGCGGAAGCTCGCCGTTAATCAGATAATTGCCCAGAGCCTGATATTTCCAGGCGACAGGGTCATGAGTGGTATGTGTTCTGGCGTTTCTCCAGAAACGATCCAGATTGCGTGAACGCAGGGTGGCGGAGGCACCCCCAATATCAAACAGCCACTGAGATACTGATAATGAAGATGCAGTGCTGGTCGTTTTGGCTACGGCCACATCCAGCGAGGCCAAACCGGCGAGTTGCTGACTGAACTCCTCACTTTCGCCACTAAACCTCGCAGTTGCCGCATTATCCAGTATTAAAGCTGCATGTTTAACGGCCGCTACTGCGGTATGAGCATGTGCAGACATTTCGCCAATTTTATGCAACACATAGGGATCTTCTGCTCCCCTGCTGAGCTTGCTTTCGCTGACCGGGCGGATATGTTGCCTGGCAAACAATATCGCTTCCTCCAGTGCCGCTATAGCAATTCCGGCATCAATGGCTGCATGAATAATTTGCGCTGAAGCACCTGCATGGTTACGGCGTTTTCTCCAGCCTTCCATCAGTAAAACTTCGCCCGGATGCACATGAACATTCTTCAGTTCGGTCGTCCCACTGGCCGTGGTTCGTTGACCCAACCCGTACCAGTCATCATGGCGGATAACACCAGGTCTGGTTGCCGGGACAATTGCTGACACCATTTCATTTTCCTCATTCAGCGCCCTGACTTTTAACCAGTCGCCAAATAAGGCACCGGTGCTGTAATGTTTCACACCGTTGATAATGAAATGGGTGCCGTGACGAATCAGTCTGGTTTTTAACTCTCCCCGGGTTCCGGTACCACGCTCAGCCGCAGCACCACTGAATATCACTCCACTGGCCGCCATCGGCAGAAAATAAGCGTGTTGCTCCGGTGTTCCCATCAACAGCAACCGTTCAACAAACACCGTATGTCCCAGAAATGCCTGAGCAACGTTGGGATCGCCCTGAGCTAAAGAAAGATACTGATCCGCTACATCAGTCCACCGTCCTCCGGCACCTCCCCACTTGAGGGGGACCCGCAGTGCACCAAGGCGAAGCCGACGGATTTCTCCAAATGCATCAAAAGGCAAGATTCGTTCTGCGTCCCGCTGAATTGCACGTTCAGCCAGAATATTACCCAGCTCATCACTCAGACTCAGCAGTTGCTGAGGGGTTATTTCACTCAGGCTGTTGTCATCGCCTGTCACAGAATGTTTTTCAGTCATTTTTGATTCCCGGCAAATAGTGGAGTTTGATTGACAGCAGTTCTGCCAACATTAATGCGGCGCTGGTCGGGGAATGCCCCCGGGATGGCACTCAGCAAACGGTGGGTATAAGGATGTTGTGCGCACTGCCACAACAGGGTTTTATCGATAATTTCCAGCAATTCACCGTCATACATCACCGCAATACGGTGGGCTATTTTTTCAACCACCGAAATGTCATGACTAATAAACAACAGCGACACGCCGGTTGTTTGCTGTAATTCTGCAAGTAACTCCGTAATCTGGCTTTGCAGGCTGACATCCAGTGCAGATACCGGTTCATCACAGATAATCAGTTCAGGTTCTGGTGCCAGAGCCCTGGCAATATTCAGTCGCTGGCGCTGCCCGCCACTTAACTGATGTGGGTAACGATTCATCAGCGAAGCTTCCAGCCCGACATCAGCAAACAGGGAAGCAATTTTTTCCCTGCGTGCATGACGCCCGAGCCCACTGTGAAGTTTCAGTGGGAAATCCACTGCTTTCCAGGCTGGCTGTCGTGGATCCAGTGCTGACAACGGGTCCTGAAAGACCATCTGAATCGCACGTCTGGCTGCAGGTGATGTATTACGGCGCAGCTCATGCAATTCCCGGCCTTTAAATAACATGTCTCCTGACAGATGCTCCTGCAAGCCAACCACCGCTTTACCCAGTGAGGTCTTACCACAACCTGACTCACCAATCAGAGCCAGGGTTTCCCCTTCTCTGATGTCTAAAGAGACATTTCTGACCGCCGGAACTGACACTCCCTGCGAACGGTAACTGACGTTCAGATTTCTGATATTTAAAAGAACATGGCTCATTGATAGCCTCCCGGAACCGGGCGCGCCGCCATCAACTGACGGGTATAAGGATGCTGAGGATTTCTGAAGATGGCTCCGGCGTCGGCTGATTCAACACACTCTCCGTGACGCATCACCATAACTCTGTCAGCAAGTTCAGCGACCACACCTAAATCATGAGTGACCAGCAAAATCGCGGTGCCTGTTTCCTGTTGGATTGTCGCCAGCAAACGAATAATTTCCGCCTGAATGGTGACATCCAGTGCAGTGGTTGGCTCGTCCGCAATCAGCAACGATGGATTGCCTGCCAAAGCCATGGCTATCACGACCCGCTGACGCATCCCTCCTGACAGTTGATGTGGCCAGGCATTGAAACGCTGTAAAGGATGTGGGATCTTTACCTGCTCAAGTAAGGCGACCGCCCTTGCCTTCGCTTCGCGACGAGAGATCCGCTGATGCAGCCTGACAGCCTCGGTGATCTGCTGCCCCACGGTCATCAAAGGATTCAGTGCTGAAAGTGCATCCTGGAACACCATCGCCATTCCGCCACCCCGCAGTTGCCGACGCTCACCAGCACTAAGGCTTTGCAGGTCATAGTGTTCAAAACGCAATGTTTTGGCAGTGATTTGTGCTGTTTCGGGCAGCAACCCCAGCAAAGCATGACCTGTAGTCGTTTTGCCACTCCCGGATTCACCGACCAGAGCCAGCGTTTCCCCTCTGTTCAACGTAAAATTCAGGTTGTGTACTGCCGGCGGAAGATCTTTATCTCTGGTTGAGGCGTAACGAATAGTCAGCGCTTGTGCTTCAAACAAACTCATGATGGCAATCTCCCACGTTGAGGATTGATTGCATGGTTGACGGCCCGACCGACCAGGCTGAGAGAGGCCACCGTCAGGAAAATTGCAATACCAGGAATCGCCGAGATATACCAGGCACTGCGCAGGACATCACGTCCCTGTGCAATCATACTGCCCCAGGTGACGATGTTAGGATCGCCCATCCCGAGAAAAGACAGCGCTGCTTCGGTCAAAATGGCATGTCCGATCAACATGGCTAACAACGCAACGACCGGCATCAGCAGATTGGGGATGATATGTAACCTAAGAATCCGGGCATGGCTCATTCCCATGGTGCGGGCAGCCAGCACAAAGTCCAGGCCCTTCAGACGCTGAGCTTCTCCTCGCGCGAGTCTGGCAACATTGGGCCAGCCGGTCGCAGCAATCCCCAAAATCATGGTGTGAACTTCAGGGCCAAGGATTAACACCAGCACCAGGGTAAACAACAAAGATGGCATGACCTGAAACAGTTCAGTGATCCGCATCAACAGGTTATCTACCCAACCACCGTAGTATCCGGCGGTGGCACCTACCAGCAAACCGACCACCGCGGTCAGTAATCCGGTTAATAGACCAAGGCTGAGCGATAAACGGCTGCCCCAGGCGATGCCCGTCCAGATATCTCGTCCCAGAGTATCGGTGCCCAGCCAGTGATGTGGACTGGTCATTGGCCACAAATAGGGCCTGGCTATCATCGCCGTAGGATCATTGCCGGATATCCACGGCGCCAGTATTGCCACCAGTACAATCAGCAGGATCCCTATGCTACCGGCAATGGCCCCCCGGCTGATTTGCCATCCGGCCGGCTGCCTGGAGGTTGAAAACACGACAGTCATAAATTACCTCCGGTACGCACGCGGGGATCGAGAGCGGCATAAATTAACTCGGTGACCAGATTCACCAGAACCACAAACATTGAACTGATAAACAGGATGCCAAGTAGCAGATTGATATCGCGGTTAGATACTGCGGAAAGTGCCAGTTGTCCGAGTCCGGGCCATGAAAAAACGGTTTCAATAGTGACTGAGCCACTCAGCATGGCGCCGAACTGAATCCCGGTAAGAGTCACCACCGGTAAAAGTGCGTTAGGAATTAAATGACGCCAGATCAGGCGAAACCGGCTACAACCTTTCGCCCTGGCGGTACGGATGAAATCTTTCATGGCGACACTTAAGACAGATTCCTGCATCAGCCGGATATACAGTGCAAGATAGCTGAATGCCAGGCATCCGGCGGGCATGATAAGGTGCCGGCTGATGTCCAGAATATTGTCGATACCTTGCAGGTTTTTACCCAGAGACTGGTAGCCACCCGACGGCAACCAACCCAGTTTTACGGTAAAAAACACCACCACCATTAACCCTACCCAAAAAACCGGTAATGAAAAACCCAGCGTCGCCAGGGCACCAATCAGCCGTTCCAGCCAACGATAACGTGTTACCGAAGCAATGACCCCCAGCACGACTCCGGCGAACACGGCGATAAACAATGAAACCGTCATCAGCAACAACGTGGCTGGAATCTTTTCCATAATCAGCTGGCTGACGGGGATGTTGTAACTCCAGGACCAGCCGAGATTCAACGTAAAAACATGTTCGATATAGTGATAAAACTGTACTATTACAGGTTGATCTGTACCGTACTGCGCCCTGAGTTGTGCCATAAACTCCGGAGTTGCCGCGCCGGCTTCACCGGCAATAACATCCGCGAGATCACCCGGAACACTTTTCATCAGGAAAAAGTTGATGATCACTACCATCAGTGCCACCGGCAGAATCTGAAGTAATCTGTAGAGGATAGGACGGAGTCTGTTCATGGTACCCCTCCCCGTCAGAGCCGCAGGCCAGCTTGCTTCAGCAGCGGTAACACCGCTTCTCCGAAGTAGGCCAGATCGGGTTCAAAATCGTAAAATGCTAACTGCACTCCGTCACATCCGGTTAAACGCAGACGTATCAGGTAATCAGCAATCTGTTGCGGTGACCCGACCAGCTGAATATTCCCGCCAACAATTTTCTGGTCGCGTTGATGGCCGGTGAATGCCCGGCTGTCTCGTTTTTGTGCCGCAGCAAAAAAGTTATCAACGGCCTGCTTATCCTGACCGTTGACGATATCCTGATAATACTGCCGGGCCTCCTGCTCTGTAGGACGGCAGATAACCATCGGATTAATCAGCGTTTTTACGTCTCTCTGTCTTTCACGAGCCGCCGCTTTCACCCTGGAAACATGCTGTGGCAGGACGGATAATGCCGCTTCAATTTCTGCACCGGCAGGACTGGTGATAAATACCAGATCTGAATGTTTAGCAGCATAGTTCATACCGGCCTGCGAGCCGGTGGCATTAACCAATATCGGCCGGCCATAACAAGGTTTTGCCGTCACCCATCCGGCTTCGGTTGACCAGAATTCTCCGCGATGTGATAACGGCTGGTCACTGAACCAGTACCCTTTCAGCAGATCGGTAAATTCCTCTGCCATACGGTAACGTTCATCATGCTCAATCTGTGGTGCACCGAACATCCGGGCGTAACTGTCCTGATTGCCGGTGACCATATTCAGGCCCCAGCGTCCCCCGGTAATCACATCCAGGCTGGCGCCAAACCGGGCCAGGTGCAACGGATGCCAGGGCCCGTAAAGAATATGTAGCGTTGAGATTAATAAGATGCGGGAAGTGACGGCTCCGAGTGCAGCAGTCATCATGAAAGGATCAAGGCTGTGTTCCCGGTAACGAATTTCGCCACCATACCCCTGCTTAGAATTCCATTCGGCCAGGCCAAAAACCAGGTCAAATCCTAATGCTTCGGCCTGGATAGTCAGACGCTTGTTATATTCAAACCGCCAGTCAGTGCTGCGTGGGTGGTGTGAAATACTCCAGCCCCCATTCTGAATGGGTAAAAACAGCCCTAAAATAAAAGGCTGTTGCAGAACACGATGGAGAGGACTGCCGGGAAAAGATGCCGGAGAAATATCCTGATCTGTAATATCTGCTAACTGATGAATTGTCATAGCCGACCTGTGGTGGATTATTTTTACAGGCCGATACTAATCAGCGGGCTTCAGCGGCTGAAATGAGAAAACTGACAGTGATTAGCAGTTTATTGACTAAAGAAAATAAGCTGACTGGAGATTAATTTTAACCAAATGAAAAATATAGCTTTTTATCATTACCCCACCCTGCAGTGCGACGGTAATATATCCGATTTGCTAATAGGTTAATTTATCTGCCTAATATTCAGCGTTTCGGCTTTGGTAGTGAAAGCGTTGTTGAAAGAAGACTAAACGCCTGCCGGGCAAGTGACTGGCTACTTCCGGGCCGCACCCATAACCAGTACTGAGTATCCGGTAACCTTGGCAACCCGTCACTCTCACCCAGCACCCGCATTTCACTGTCCAGCAGTTCAGTACTTCGGGCGGTAATTCCAAGACGAGCCTTAACTGCGGCCTTTATTCCCAGTAAATTCGACGTAGTGTAAGCACTATTCCAGCGAATACCCGCTGCATCCAGGGCATTAATCGCGACCCGACGGAAAATACTCGGATAATCCGCCAGGATCAGAGGTAAAGTGCTGCCCTGCTGGTGCTGATAGTGGGCAGAACATATCCAGACTGTGGGTGAGGTTCGTAGCAAAATCCCTTCCAGATTCGGGTCAAAACGTGTTGAGATAGTCATATCGACTTCGCCACGGTGCAGAGCATCCATCAGAAACGGGCTTCGGCCAACATCGAGTTCGATATTAAGTTTTGGGGCCCAGCGGACAAGCTGGCTAAGAATGGTCGGTAACAAAGTATCGGCAACATCATGGGGAGAGCCAATTTTTAACATTCCGGAGAACTGACTCTCCTTCAGGGATCGAAAAGCATCATCATTTAATGCCAGTAAATCCCTGGCATGGCTTAAAAGTTGCCTGCCATGCTGGGTCAGATGTTTCACCCGGCCTTGTTTATCAAACAATCGGGTCCCCACCAGAGTTTCCAGCCGTTGCATTTGCTGGCTTACCGCACCCTGGGTTTTCCCCAGACGCACACTGGCTTTACTGAATGTTTCAGCCTCTGCTACCACAATAAAAGTGCGCAATAACTCAATATCCATATTTCCGGTCTCTGACATAGGGTTCTCCGGGGGATTAATTTTGTTAACTGGTGATGCGGAAATCGCCTCTCCATCTTGTCAGAAGCAATCTTACCGCCCATGACAAATGACAGAAATCCACGGTGAAGCCTGTTGCAGGAAATCACCTGAGCCAGCAGGTGATTAAGCAGCTGGCTGGTTCCCGTTTTCATGGACGAAAGACAGAACCGTGCAACTAAATTCTGCCGCAAGCATTTCTGACCAACTACGGGAATCAGGGTCTCACGGCAGACAACAGATTACAGGCTTTGGAAGGATGCCTGAACTCTGTCCAGGCATTAGTGCTATGATTAATTGATATCAGTTATACCCACGGGAAATAAATACAATTTCCGGCCTGTGGAATTAACTGCGCTGCACGAACAATGCCGAAGTCCAGACCCTGGACTGATCAAGCTGACGTGCACTGATAAATAAGGCATGTTCTTTTTTATCCTGAAGATTAAGTTCAGACAGGATAATTTCACCAGAGAGATCTCTGGGAAGCTGATGGTCAGTCACCAGCTCAATTTCTGCTTTAAGTTCAGTACCTGCCAGTGGCACAGAAATCTTCCCGGCACTCAGCAACTCACTTCCGGAAATATGCAGGCTGAGTAATGGATCCCAGCTATGCGGCTGTGGCTTCAACGGATCGCCAACTTTGATGTAACTGTTAACAGCCAGTTGTAAACTCAATGAAGCATCTTTCAGGCCACCGGTACCGATAGTGATAGTATCACTATCTCCATTGGTATCTGTTCGTACCCCCAGGGTAGTCTGGCTTTTACGCCACACCGTCTGTTCAGGATGATCGGCACCACTGAGATGAAAATGATTAATGGTGGTACCTTTAACCTCAATCTCACCGTTCCAGTAAGCTCCCCGATAACGATCCTTAATTCGGGCGCCGCTAAGAGTAATTCTGACTGTATGTCCGGAACGCCCGGCTTCCTGGTGTAAATCTCTCTGCCACACCAGTGACTCACCATCATAGAGAGAAATACTTTCCCATCCGGAATCCCCGAGTAAGCGATAATCAAGTCTGGCTGACTCAGAGTATGCAATAATATCTCCCATCAATGAATCACCACTGCGAAGCTCTGCATAACTACGTTCACCTGTAGTAGCAAAGGTATGTCGCGCACGCAATGCTTTACCGACACCCTGGCGACTGAACTGTTCCGCCAGAACCCCGGTCAGCCCGCCCCTTGAACCAAACACCGCAGTTGCAGGAACTCCACCACCACAGCGTCCCTGATGTTCATCACTGTTAGCACTGGCCCCAAGACGATAGCCTCTTTCCAAAGCTTCCGCATATACCCAGTGGAACTGCCCCCAGGCCGATCCTACTTCAATCAGTCGTTCCAGTTCAGGGTGATGCCAGTCAAGATTACAACGGCGTCCACCCACATGCGGGATTAACAGATGTTTTTCAGGTTCACTCGCGTAGGCCGCATATAACTCATCAAGTGGCCACGCGCCGGGGCGAATAGTCCCTGCGGTGAATTCATTCCATTCGAAGGACCGGACCAGACGGCCCTGGTTATCAAACGGAAACTTAGGTTTATCATCGCTAAGGAACACCACATTATGGTCCCCACCCGCACAGGTATTACCACACCATTCTGTGCCCGGGAAACAGACAAACTCATCTGTACGATTTAACTGATTAATTAATTCTACGGCACTGTGCCAGCGTTGCTCTGTGATATTAAAGTCATTAGCGGTATACCCTAAGATATCCAGTCCGGCAACATCCCGCCCGTAACTCAGATTATAAAGCGTGTCATTTGTACCCACGGTATCATCTGAATGCACGTGTAAGTCTGCATACAACGGACGTAAAGTTGTCGCCGGAGACTCAGCATTCAGCCAGGCTTGCGCGCGGAGATTCGCTGAATCAGCGAGCTCTGCCGTCAACTGCCATTCTCCGTCAGTTACCTGGATATTATTTATCCGGCAGACTGCCCATCCTTCGCTCGCCAGCACAAACGGAAATCTCCGGGATTGCCCTGAAGCATGACTCAGGACCAGCTGGCCCTGTCGTGGCTGCTCTCTACAGGTATTTCCCCACGCATCATCCAGACGGATAATGACCGAAAACAGCGTAGACGGGGCGATAAGCCGCGGGGCGATGATCGATAATGAGCTGGCTACGCCCGGAATAATATCCAGTGAAATATCCCCCGGAACCTCGGCAAATTTAGAACTTCCTAAGGGGTCTATAAACATACGAAAGCGAAAGCCCTTCTCAACAAAGCTTTGTATCCGTGTGCCTGCACCACCCTGACGTCGATCACCCAACCGGATAATAATTTTATCGCCCGGGTTTAAGTAACCATCGCCAATATCGATCAGAATTGCCTTTTGAAAAGGCCTTTCATGCCCTTTTTGGTCAAACCGTACTTTAAGATACTGAACCGTTGCAGGACTTTGTCCCTCAAGTAAGGGACCGGCCTGATACTCAGCACTGACAAAGTTTGCCGCCGTGGGATCGGATGTCTGAAAAAGCGCCCAGTCAGAGTAAAATTTAAATGCAAGTTTCAGCCAGCCACCATCAGCAAGACCGCTGGCTCCTACGGTATATGTCAGAATCAGTTCCTGCCAGCTACCAGCAATCAGTGTCTGCTGTGAGCACTCTACGCTGCCAAGAAATGGCCTGGCTTTATTTTGCTGGTACAAACCCACCGGAGCAATGTACTGTCCGGCGTCACGAATATCGAATTGACTCAATTTTTTCACCTGTAAATAGTTACTGAACCCGCCAGCGTTGATAACGCTGTTCTAATTGACGAAATACCAGGTTTTCCATTAACCAGGCGAACAGACCAATAAGACAGATCCCCAGTAAAACCTGGCTACTGTTCCCGGTTTGTCCTCCGGTCGCGACCATCCATCCGATACCGGCAGAAGAACCAAGCATTTCGGCAGCCACTAAGGCCCGCCAGGCCTGGCTAAAACCGATACGTAATGCAGCAGTAATAAATGGCAGCGAGCTGGGGAGATAGATGTGCCATAGCAACTGGCTTTTACGCGCACCTAACGTTCTGGCAGCACGCACTTCACCCTGGTGAATTCCCTGAATACCTTCCTGCAGGGTGATGCACATCGGGAAGACGGCAGCAATAAAAATCACCACCACAATGGAAGTCATGCCGAGTCCAAAAACCAGTAACATCAATGGCGCCCAGGCCACCGGCGGGACTGACATAAACAGGCTGTTCAGTGGAGTAATAAAATCCCGAAAGCCTCTGATTAATCCGGCGCTAACTCCGAGGATTAATGCCGCAGCCACCGCCAGCAGAAATCCGAGAAATTCCTCTGACAAGCTGGTATATAGCTGTATCCAGATGCTGCCATCACTAAACCAGCGTACCGCTTCATGCCAGACATCCCACGGCTGAGGAAGGATATAGGATGGAAAACGACTGGCAATGGCTATCCAGACCAGTAAAAGAAAGGGTAATGAAGCCCATCCCCAATGTGGTTTCAGGCGGTTCACGGCATGATCCCCGCTTTCTGAAGCCATTCAGTGCTCAGAATATCGTCCAGTTTCGGGGCTTGTTGCATATAACCCAATGCCTGAGAATCAGCCATTAGCTGTTGTATAAAAACTTTATCACTGCCGGTTAGCGAGGCTGACCAGTGAATTCTGTTCCGTGCCTCACTGACAACATCTGCCGGTGAATAATATTTCCCCTTAGTGTCCGTGACTCCCTGTAATTTAAAGGCTTCTGCGATCACTTTGTCTGCTTCTTCAGGATGTTGATAAATAAATTCGATCGCTTTCTGGTGAGCACGCAGCAATTTAATCACATCCTGAGGACGGTTTTTTAGTGTTGCAGGTAACGCCATAATTACATACCACGGATAGTCAGGTTTCACTTTGTTGACATCCAACAGAATTCTCGCATCACCTCTCAACACACCTTCACTAATGAAGGGCTCCCAAGTAAAGGCAGCATCCACGACTCCTTGTTGCAAAGCAGCGGGCATATTACCTGCCGGCATACTGACAACCTGAACATCTTTGCCTGCCGCCAGATGAGCGTTTTGCCGGAGTACTTCCTCACGCAGTAAAACATCCATTCCACTGCCCCGTTTAACTCCCGCGATTCGTTTACCACGAAGATCGGACAGCTGATCAATCCCGCTGCTAGTTTTAACCAGCAACGCTGCCTGACCGCTATTTACCTTGGCGATTATCTGACCTTTAAGCCCACGTGAGTACCACTGGAAAACCGGTGGTGCTCCAATATAAGCAGCATCCAGCTCACCGGCGGCCAATGCCTGGGTAATAACTGGCCCGTCCCCAAAAGATTTCAGTTCAACATTCAGCCCTTCCTGACGATAAAACCCTTCTTTTTCGGCAATCAGCGCTGGTGCATTGGCCAGTGCATAGACCCAGCCAATGCGTAATGGATGAGCTTCAGCCGCTCTCGATGTATTGCAGGTTAAAAACGTTAATGTTCCGGCTAATAACAGTAAGCTTTTTAACTTATTATTCATTTTTGGATTCCGCTGGTTGGTAATGAATGCTGCATCACACCACTAATACGTTGCAGTAATTGATGACGATAATGGAGGAACTCTGGCTGGCTTCGCGTTTGCTGATTGTTTCTTGGCCGCGGCAGGGTAATTTCCAGTTCACTATGAATACCGCCTGGTGCCAGGTTTAACACAATGACCCGATCAGCCAGAAATACGGCTTCCTCAATATCATGGGTAATAAATACCGTGGTTTGTCCCAGTTCAGACCACAAAGACTGAGTCAGTTCATTCATTGCTGCTCGTGTAATAGCATCAAGCGCCGCAAAGGGTTCATCCATTAGCAATACCCTGGGTTGCAGGGCTAAAGCCCGTGCCAGAGAAACCCGCTGTTGCATTCCTCCAGACATTTGATGAGGAAGTAAGTCGCTCGCATGGGCCAGTCCAACCTTGCTCAGATATTCAAAGGCAACTTCGCTCCGCTGTTTCTTATCTCCCCGGCCCAACATCCTCAATCCGAAAGCAACGTTATCCAGGGCGGTTAACCAGCCAAATAAATGGGGTTGTTGAAAGACATATCCCAGATTTTCACATTCGGGTTCAGCCCTGACACCAAGCACTGATAAGCTCCCCCTATCTGGTTCAGTAAACCCTGACAGTAAGTTGAGTAAAGTACTTTTTCCGCACCCTGATGGACCGAGCAAAACGACAAACTCTCCCTGGCCTGCATTGAAACTGAAGTCATTAAATACAGTCCGGCCTGACGGATAAGTGAAAGTTAGACCCTCAACGGATAAAGCCGGTGAAAGAGACGTATTCATATCTGTTGCTCTGTGAGATGATAAAACCATAAAGGTTATAATACGTTTTAATACAAGTTAAGCTAAGACAACTTCCGACTAACATAGAACCTTATGGAATAGAGAAGCAAAAAGGACAAAAGATGACCCTGGTGCGAAATAACCACACGGCAATGTATAGGCAGATTGCTGACCGGCTACAAGAGGAAATCGCTGCCGGCGAGTTCAAGGCTGGCGATAAACTACCTTCGGAGGGTGACCTTGAGAAACGGTTTGCTGTGAGCAGAGTGACTATCCGACTGGCTCTGAAACTGCTAACCAACGAAGGTCTGATCGAAAGAAAGCAAGGTAAAGGGACATTTGTTTCAGGCAAACGAGTTGCTCATGGCCTACATATTATGAGAAGTTTCCATGAATCTCTGCGCCAGCAGGGCCTGAATGCTACAATGAAACTTATTGATAAACAGAATGTTCCTGTACCAGCATCGCTATACACAATTTTTGGCAAACATTCCTCACTGACAATGATCACACGATTGCATAAGGTAGATGAGGAACCCATCGCGCTGGGGAGCAGTTATTTTTCGGTGCTGGATGAAAAACTAAGCTGGCAACAGATTGAACAGCACCCAACCTGGAAACTACTGGAACAGAGCACTGGCCAGACTATTCTACATTCTGATATTCGTATCAGATTGGTAGATTCAGAGCCTGAACAGTCACGACTTCTTAATATCAAGCCAGATTCACCGCTATTTCGCATGCAACGCATATCCTGGTTTCCTGATGGCCAGTGCGCTGAACACTCCGTATTTTACATCCGTCCTGAGCATTACGAATTTACCTGGCAAAGCCGGTAACCTTATGGCAGAAGCCAGATGATAGCCTGGAATTTGCCGCCGGCAAATTCTGGAAACCATAAAGGGCTCACTGAATGTCATTGCTATTGGATGTAAAACCGTCAGCTTAGAACAGCAGGTAATTCGCCAGCAGCATAGCCAGCACCCCGCCAATCGCGGGGAACAGAGTCCGGCGAACAATTTCAAAGGGTGAACATTCTCCGGCTTTACTGACGGCAATAATCACTCCCGCGACAGGAGATATCGCCCTGCCCATGCCAGCCATCATTTGCATGGGCAACAGGACTTTCACCGCACTTTCACCGAATTTAGCAGCGATGGCCGGAGCCATTGCCGAGAATGAGAAGAAAGCAGCCACACCGGAACCTGTCAGTACCGCAATCACCCCGACCAGTAAGGTCATGACCAGTGTCATACTGTTAAAACCAAAACCGGCGCCCTGGACCGTACTTAACAGATAATCCACAGCACCAATTTTTTGCATTCCCTGGGCATAAATATCAGCACACACCAGCAACGAAACAATGCTGGTAAACATACTGCCCATTCCTTTAAAGAAGGCCTGTACTCCCTGGCAACTGCTAGCCAGATTCCGGGTAACGATCAGTTCGCAGACAAAGGCAAACAAGGTGCCGACTATCATCGCAGTGACTACATCTATTTTGATAGTTTTAATCAGTAACGGGCTGAAAACCAATACCAGAATCACCGGAAATACCGGCAAAAAGGCATATAATGCCGGCGCACGATGCTCTGATATTTTTCTGCCATCATCTGTGGATGCCACCACAGCATCCACCTGATGGCCGGCTTTTTTATCATAATAATGGGCCGAAAAATAAATCATTACCGCCACCACCAGCATCACAGCCACAGCCACCGGCATCTGATAACGGGCGAAATAGACCGCCGCGTCCATACCGGCGTGGCTGGCGGCCAGATTTGCAGTTCCCACCGCCGGGCCTAAATCCATAAAAGCAGACATCCCTATCATGGCTGCGGCGGCGGCTTTACTTACCCCGAGCCGCACCAGCACCGGGAAGAACGTCACCAGCAGCAGCATGGCCAGACCGGCAGCACTGGAGATGGCGATATGTAATAACTGAGCACAGATATAGCCCAGCGCCAGAATCAGATACGGCGCTTTAATCAGTTTCAATGGCCGGATACAGGCATTCACCATAGCATCCGAGGCATGAATCTCATCCATGTAGCGGGCAAAACCGCCTGCGGCCATGATAATAAGCCCAATTCCTGCTATCTGAGTTGACAGAGAGTCCCGGGCAAAGGCAAAGATGTCCAGCCACACCGATCCCGTTGTAACAGATTTGCCGTAAAGGATAGACCGCTCCGGATATAAAAGTACCGTCAGGGCCAGCAAAATCAGTCCTGCCAGCAATAACACAGTCTGGGGCTGAACATTTTTAATAATTAACCATGCGGCAATAATGGTAATCACTATTGCAATGAGAAATGCGGTCATGGGTTGTTCCTTGTTGTTCAGCAAAGTATGAACCTGCTGCGGCTGTTTACATCGGATTAACAATTCCTGGCAGAATAAATAGCCGCTACCGGTAATAATATGAGAAAGCGCGTTTCCCGCTTGAAACTGTGCAGATGATCTCATTGCCGGACGGCCCTGTGTCGCGGTAGTGTTAAACCACCAGTCACTGATTAATTTTTCCTGCGGAGAGTCACGATGAAGGAATACCCCCCACTGACGCTAAGTCAGTATCAGTCCGGGATTGCACAGCTTCGGTCGTTGACCGAATCTGAATTCCGTCTGGATGACTATCTGCAACATCATTTCAATGAGATACCGTTCCACGGGATTGTGGATATTGCACAAAACGCCGGGGTCAGCAAGGCCACCATCGGTCGGTTTCTGGCACGACTTGGATATACCGGTTACGCAGAGTTCCGCCGTAATGTCGAAGCTGCGCTGTTGTCTCAAAAAATGGATTCTCCTTATGATGTCGCCACCCGTACCTCACCGGTGCCGGCGCTAACCGCTCCGCAAAGAGTGGCTAATTTCAGTGACGCAATTGGCAGGCTATTGGCAGAATTTCAGCAGTCACTGAATATCAGTAATCTGGAAGAGTTTACCGCGCTGTTGCTGGACGAGAAGCGACATCTCTACGTGGTCGGCCCCTCTTCCTCACTGGCGATGGCTACGCATTTTGTCACCCTGATACAGTATTTTCGTCATCAGGTGACATTACTGAGCCTGGATAGCGGAGAATTACCTAAATCATTACTTTCTGTCTCACCGCAGGATGTACTGGTGGTATTTTCTTATTACCGTTTCAACAACATGGCGTTGCGGGTTGCCGGCTGGTTTCGCAACCACCAGGCTACGGTGGTGCTGGTGACTAATTCAGAATCCAATCCTTACGGCAAGTACTGTAACCTGCAATTTATTTTACCGAGTGAAACCGGCTCGGTGTTTAAAAGCCGGTTAACTGGATTCGCTTTTACTGAACTGGTCTTGCATATGACATTTGCCAGCGATAAAGGTCTGGGAAACTTTGCTGAACTTGAAGAGTTATTCAGTTACTTCGAAACCTTTTCACCCGGCGTCTGAAACTTAATTTATAACCTGCTTTTGGCGGTCAAAACCGGCAATAGCTTCATCAATCAGCAAATCATTGCTCCCCAGCCATGATTCCGGCTGGCAGGCTTCGCGTATTTCGGATTCACTGAGTGCTTCACGAATTGGCTGACAATCCATTACCGCGTGTAGTAAATCCCGCGAGCCGTCTTCATGTTTGAGCAGATTTTTTACCAAATCATAAGCCGCCTGACGACCGATTTTTTCTGCCAGCTTCATGGAGACCGCTTCGGATAATACGAAGTTATGCGATGAACAAAAATTACGCCTCATCTGCTGCTTATCCACGACCAGATGGCTGATAAGCCCGACTGCCCTTTGCAGGCTGGTAGCCACACATAGTGAAGCCTCAGGAACCAGACTCCAGTTAAGCACCCGCATCGAGGCTGACCGGACATCCTGCTGATCAAGCAAATTGGGTGCACCGGAGGCATACATCCAGCCCATTCTGGATAATGTCTGGATCATGTTACTGGCTCGTGGATTGGTTTTGTGGGGCATAGCACTGGAGCCTCCGCCTTCTTCTCCTTCCCGCAGCTCGCTAGTCGAGGCTCTGCCCTGGGTTTCAACATCATTGGCGATTCTGCACAGAGTACCGTGAACTAATCCATAAAACTGAATAACTTCTGCCACATGGTCCTGGCTGGCATTCAGCATTCCGGAAGGACATGTCAGCCCCAACCTCGCCATGAGTCGGTTACGCACCTCAATGCCCAGGGCACCACAGGAGGAGAGATTTCCGACCGCACCGCCATACATCCCGGTAATTGCCGCCGGATAGAGGCTATCCAGCCGGTAGATATGCCTCGTCAGTTCAGCAAGATAACTGCTGACCTGCAATCCCCAACTGGTCGCCGAAGCATCAACAGCATTGGTACGGGCTACCATAACTGTTTTTCGGTGCTGGTCGGCCATCTGTTTCAGTAACTCTCCAAGCTGTACCAACTGGCGACGCAATATTTCCAATGATTGCTTGAGGCGCATAGCCAGTCCGCTATCCAGCAAATCCTGGGTGGTTGATCCCCAGTGCAGATATTTCTTCACCAGTTCACTACCGGCATTGGCTATCTGATCAATCAGTGGTTTAACCGGCATCCCCACCAGACGGGTCCCGGCGGACAGGAGATCCCAGTCCGGTACCAGTGTCCGGCAGGCAATGGCAATATCCAGTGCGGCTTGCTCAGGTATAATCTCAAGTTCGGCCTGTACCGCTGCCAGAGCCGTTTCGAATGTCAGCCAGCAGTCAATAAGATGGCTGTCTGACCAGACAGTTTTCATCTCCGGTTGCGTAAACAGGGACGAATAGAGTTCCGAGTCAAATACTGAACTTTGGTCACCACGCATAATCAACTCCTGCATCATTGAGCCTGCCTGCGCTCTGACTGTTGCCGGGGTGGCAGAGAAGCAGACAGGAGAAGTGCGGAAAGTGTGCGAAAATCACGGGCAAAAAAAAACGGGAATCTGAGATTCCCATGTATCAGTGTCGAAAGCAGCGCTGCTTTTGTGAGTCATAGTACAAAAGCCAGCCCGGACCTCACTTCTGAACGTCAACAGTATCAGGTGGTCTGCCAGTTGTGCAGCCAGTACTGATAATGAGACGGCCATTCCATCGTGGGAGTGCCCGGTTTTCCCATCCCGAAACCATGACCACCGGTTGCGTAGCGATACAACTCTACCGGCACATGGGACCTCTCACAGGCCGCTTTCATGATGAGTGTATTTTCCGGGTTTGAAATCGGATCATCCTTTGCCTGGACAAGAAAAAAAGGAGGGGAATCTGGCTTCACAAAATTCTGTACTGACCATGCCTCATCCTGCTGTGCCGTGGCATGATTTCCCACCAAAATTTTATGGGTCGAGGTATGAGTATAGGGAGATTCCAGCGTAATGATCGGATAGATTAATGCGGCTCTGTCGGCCGTTGCTGGCTTGCTGTCGAGGCTGTCAACCGCCGGATAGCTGGTAAAATCAGGTCGGGTCGCTGCCATACCCAGCAAATGACCACCGGCTGAAAAACCAAGTAGTCCGACATGCTTTTCCCGCTGCCTGATAAGTCTTATGGCCCGCTGGGCATCCTGTAAGGCAACCAGGTTACCGTCTTTCCAGCCTTCCCCCGGTAACCGGTAGCTGAGCACGTAGGCAGTAAAACCTTGTTTAGTCAGCCAGCGTGCAGCTGGCAGTGCTTCACTGGCCATTTCGATACGTTTATAACCACCTCCGGCAGCAATCAGTACCGCATAACCGTTGGTTTTGACCGGCATGTACAGGGTCAGCGATGGCTGGGAGATATTACTTTGAGCCCCTTTAGCTGTCCAGTGAACCGGCCCGGAGGGACCGCCACCGCCCGGAGGCTGAACGGGCCAAAGTCGAAATGTCTGTGGTCTTCCGGAGCTTACATTGTTCGGAATAGCAAAGCTGTTAACACTCCGGCTAATCAGCAAACCTGCGCCCAGAGTTCCTATAAATTGACGACGATCCATAGTGGCCTCAGCAAATAAATCGTGCTTTCATCACAGCATAACAATGCGCAGATAATATGGATAAATTATCACCTGATGTTTCTACCGGGACAAAACCATTGAGATAATTAAGAAACTCTTAATCATCATCATGCAGATTTAGCTGTGGCAGGCAGGTGTTCTTTGTCACCTACTGCTGTGTTAATGGCTGATGGCTGTGTATTTCTACCGATCCATGTACCCGGCGATAAAAGATTGTCGGTGATTAAACAATAAGTTAACCAGGCGGATAAATTATCCTAAAAATGACGGAACTGGCTAATTTAAGAATATAACCCGGATACAAATGCGGGCAAAAGGCGTTATTTTAGACAAGGCTGTTTCACTCCAGGTCTTTGATTTAACAAGCTGAGATCCTGTTTTTTACTTTTGTTAAGGGTTAATCAGTATGATGAATTACCTGTTGCTGGCTATTGCTATAATTTTGTTAATCATTGCCGGGTTTTCGTTAGTCTCCTATCTGAGGGATAAAAGAAAACACACTATTTCAGGAAGAAATAAACGCCGTTAACCTGGTGCTGCGCATTACCTGTTGGGGAGAAATCACCGGGGCCGTTTTTTACTGACCGCCCCGGTGATTTTATCCGGCAACATAAAACTGTTTAATATTGTTAAAATACCCTCGCAGACTAGTCTGCACATTATAGTCCGGTGACATAACAGGGAATCTATCCCAACCAGTATTACGCCGGGACAGAGTCAAAGCCTTGCGGATCAAAAGCCAAAGCTGTCGAGTTCCGGATAATCGTCAGGGCGCACTTTTCCTTCCCAGAAGAAGCGGCGTTGCTCATCAGTAATCGGCTTATCATTAATACAGGCATATCGATTTATCATCAGTCCTGCGGCATTGAACTCCCAGTTCTCGTTGCCATAACTGCGATACCATTGTCCGGCATCGTCGTGCCATTCATAAGCGAACCTCACTGCAATCCTGTTCCCGTCAAACGCCCATAGCTGCTTAATCAGTCGGTAATCAAGCTCTCTGTTCCACTTACGTTGCAGAAACTGAACTACCTGTTCCCTGCCTCTCACTTCTTCATTCCGGTTGCGCCAGAAAGTATCCGGGCTATAGACCATGCTCACTCGTTGTGGATCCTGACTATTCCAGGCATCTTCTGCCAGTCTGACTTTTTTGGCCGCAGTTTCGGCAGTAAACGGAGGTACGGGCTGTCTGATTTCCATGGTGACTCCAGATTTAACGTTATGTAGACAACTTTGTCTACATGCAGAGTAGCTCATGCAGACAAGTCTGTCTACATGAGTTATAATTTAATTTTAAAGGAGACTTCTGATGACCAAACCCTCTGCAGCCCGTGAGCGTATACTTGAAACCGCTCATGACCTGTTTTACCGAGCCGGTATCCGGGCCACCGGTATTGACCTGATTATTCGGGAAGCTGCCGTCACCAAGGTGACGTTTTACCGTCATTTCCCGTCGAAAAATCAATTGATTCTTGAGTTTCTGGATTACCGTCACCAGCGCTGGATGCGATGGTTCAGAGAGTCATTACAGTATTGTAGGGTTGAAGGATTACCGTTAGATCAGGCGATTGGTCAGACGATGGCTCAATGGTTTAACAGCGAAGATTTCCGGGGCTGTGCCTTTACCAATACAGCAGCAGAATTAGGTGACATGCTACCTGAGGCACTAGAACGGGTTCGTGAACATAAACGGGATATGACAGTGACTATTGCTGGTTTACTGAGCACCCATTCCGGGGGGCAAATACAGGCTTCCATGATAGCCATGGCAGTTGACGGGGCTATAGTCACTGCCCAACGCGGTGAACCTGTTGCTCAGTGCGTCGCCTTGCTCAGTGATCTCACCCGGCGGGTTATCAGCCCGTAATACCTCTCCTTTGTTGGTAACCAACATGGGTGCCAGGCTCCCAATAAACAGGCCGCAACCTGTCGGTTGCGGCCTGAGACTAACGTTTATTCCTGTCAGCCGACAATTGGCCGCCAGCTGTAGGTTAGGTGGTAAATTAACCGTAAGCCAGTAACGTCCGTTGGCACAATTCGGATCGGACACAGTCCTGTTTATCAAAACGTACCAGCCCCACCAGGTCATCATCAGCAAAACGTGCTAATGCATCCCCCAGTCCTGAAGTTACGCCTGCCGGCAAATCACACTGAGTAATGTCTCCGTTAACAATAACCGTCACATTCTCCCCTAAGCGTGTCAGGAACATTTTCATTTGTGCCGCAGTCACGTTTTGCGCTTCATCCAGAATCACGAAAGCATTTTCGAAGGTCCGGCCACGCATATAGGCGAACGGAGCAATCTCAACCTTACCGATTTCAGGACGCAGGCAATATTGCATAAAAGAAGCACCGAGACGTTTTACCAGAACGTCATACACCGGACGAAAATAAGGGGCGAATTTCTCAGAAATATCACCAGGCAGAAAACCAAGATCTTCATCAGCCTGCAATACCGGACGTGTCACAATAATACGTTCGACGTCTTTATTAGACAGCGCTTCTGCTGCTTTCGCAGCACTGATCCAGGTTTTACCACATCCGGCTTCCCCGGTAGCGAATATGAGTTGTTTGGTTTCGATGGCAGCCAGATAACGGGCCTGAGCCTCATTTCGGGCAGCAATTACAGAACGATCCCGGGTGTCGCGGGCCATGCCGATAGAGTCCATTCCCCCCATCTGCACCAGCGAAGTGACCGATTCTTCCTCACGCTGACGATGACTACGCGAATCATTACGGATTACCCGGCGCGCTTCACGACGCGCTTTAATCACTGCTTTCTGTCTTCCCATGTTGGCACCTTACAGTTGGTTTCATTTTCCGGGCCTGAACATCAGGCACGTATACGTGAACGCTTTAGAGGTTTACCGGCTTCCTTTTAAGCCATGAACAGCCGTAGAGAGCAGTACATCGTTCTGATAAACGTGTACCGGTTAAAGAGACATGCAGTAATGAATATAAGTGATAAAAAGACGATGATTTTAGAGTGTAGCCTGTACCTATGCCTGGCGACATAAGCGAAATGTTTCTGATGTGATGCATACAGCTACAATTCATGCACACTCTCCGAAGTCCCGCGTAAAACAGATACTCTCACTGAATAACTTGCACCTGACAGGCAGTGAAATGCAACAATATTTTTACTCTTTCGCGAAAAAATAGTTAGCAGCTTAAAACACAGAATTAGATAAACCTTTTAAAACATAACGTTACTATATTTCCGTCAAAACTCGCGTTAACAATAAATAGTGGCCGCCAGCCTCGTTTTCCTGGCTGGCTCCGTCAGGTAATGCTGACAATTTATTCTGGCGACCTGATGCGGGTTATTTTTTGAGCAAAAAATAACCCATCTGACTCCGAATGAGTGGCTGTCCCTGAAAAAATAACCACTCACTGAAATATATTCTTCCATCAACGAAACGGTGAATACTTTCATTTTGTTTTAGCGTTTTCAGACAGGACAACAGGATTGTCCTGGCAAACTTTATTCCGCCATGATGCTTACCCATAAAAAAACCCGCGACAGAGTAATATCACGGGTTTTTAATCAGACGTTATTGTCAGATGTGTACCGAATTAATCGTTTTGAAATTCCTGACGTGCAGTTTCAAAACGTTGCAAAGCTTCCTGAGAAGGGCGTGAGCCAGTCTTACTAAAAATCACAATTGCCAGTAACCCGACAATGAACCCGGGGATGATTTCATACAAACCAAACAACGCAAATTGCTTCCAGATAACCACAGTGACTGCGCCCGCTATCATCCCTGCCAGTGCGCCGTTACGGGTCATATTTTTCCAGCAAACACTCAGCAGTACCACCGGGCCAAAGGCAGCACCGAATCCTGCCCACGCATAACTCACCAGGCCCAGGACCTTGTTTTCCGGGTTACGAGCCAGAAGAATAGCCACCAGTGCCACCAGCAATACCATCAACCGCCCTACCCAGACACGCTCACGCTGGCCCGCATTTTTGCGTAGAAAAGCCTTATAAAAATCTTCAGTCAGTGCACTGGAACAGACCAGCAACTGACAACTCAGTGTGGACATCACTGCCGCCAGGATAGCCGAGAGAAGTATGCCGGCTATCCACGGGTTAAACAGAATCTTTGCCAGTTCGATAAATACCCGTTCGGCGTTCTGATTAACGGCTCCCGCCATCGCCGGATGGGTATCAAAATACGCTATTCCGAAGAATCCAACACCTACCGCCCCCGCAAGACACAGAATCATCCAGCTCATACCAATCCGCCTCGCAGCGCGCATCGAACGATGTGAATCAGCGGCCATAAAACGTGCCAGAATATGCGGCTGTCCAAAATAGCCCAGTCCCCAACCGAGCAGAGAAATAATGCCAATAAAGCTGGTACGGTTGAATATATCGGTAAACCCCGGACCATGGGCTTCGATAACCTTCATAGCATCCGGGATGCCACCGACCGCAATAATAACTATTACCGGAGTGAGGATCAGAGCAAAAATCATCAGGCTGGCCTGAACCGTATCGGTCCAGCTAACCGCCAGAAAGCCGCCCAGGAAAGTATAAATAATCGTCGCTGCCGCCCCCGCCCAAAGAGCCGTTTCATAACTCATACCGAAAGTGCTTTCAAATAGCCTGGCGCCCGCCACAATCCCCGAGGCACAGTAGATGGTAAAAAAGACCAGAATAATCAGTGCCGAAATCACCCGTAATACTTTACTCCGGTCTTCAAAGCGACTGGAAAAATAGTCCGGTAAAGTCAGGGCATTATTATGATGCTCAGTCTGAACACGTAACCTCCCGGCCACAATTTTCCAGTTCAGCCAGGCACCGATGACTAAACCAATCGCTATCCAGCTTTCAGAAATCCCCGACAGAAAAATTGCACCCGGTAATCCCATCAGGAGCCAGCCACTCATGTCTGAGGCACCGGCAGAAAGTGCCGTGACCAGACTGCCGAGTTTACGACCACCCAGGATGTAGTCATCGAAATTTTTGGTCGATCGCCAGGCAAAAAAGCCAATAAGCAACATACCGAAGATATAAATAATAAATGTTACAAGTAACGGGGTACTGGCTGTCATGATTGTCTCCATTTTTTGCTTATTATCAGGCACAGTCTGAGCAAATAGCACGAAAAAATCACTATTCCCCGTGCTTTACGCACAGATAATACGCATATCGTGTAGTTTCCACCCTCCCTGCCAGTTGCAACAATGAAGTAACATGTTGTTACATGGAACGCACTTATTTTTTATTCACAACCAGCGTCGGATCAAATTTTCCAACATTGCAACTTTATGCAACCCGCATTTAACGGCATAAATAACCCCATCAGCCGCACCCTTTAAAAAATAACAACCGACGGTAAAACTCTTAACTTTTCAGCCCAAGTACTACCATTCCGGTTCATAAGTTTTTCATAGTTGCAACAGGTTGCAACTTCAAGGATATTGAGGTGCAACCTATAAGAATTCACAGCAAACGGAGACAAACATGGCAACCACCACCACAATGGGTGTAAAGCTGGACGAAGATACCAGGGAGCGGCTAAAACTCGCCGCACAAAAGATAGACCGGACGCCTCATTGGTTGATTCGCCAGGCGGTGTTTAATTTGCTGGAGGCAATTGAATCCGGTAACAGCCCCTGGGCTTCTGAACAGCTTGCTGGCGGCCATGAACCCGACGCCTTCCCCGTCAAAGAAGAGAACGTTCAGCCCTTTCTGGATTTCGCTGAGCAGGTCCTGCCACAGTCGGTTATCCGTTCAACCATTACTGCGGCATGGCGTCGCCCGGAAACTGATGCCGTTCCGATGATCCTTGAGCAGGCACGCCTGACCCCGGCTCTGTCAGAGAAGACTCAGCAGCTGGCTTTGCAACTGGCCGAAAAGTTACGTCAGCAAAAAGTCAGCAGTGGTCGTGCCGGGATGGTGCAGAGCCTGTTACAGGAGTTTTCTCTGTCATCACAGGAAGGTGTGGCACTGATGTGTCTGGCAGAAGCGCTGTTGCGTATTCCGGATAAACCCACGCGTGATGCCTTAATCCGCGATAAGATCAGCCACGGTAACTGGCAGTCTCACCTCGGCCGCAGTTCCTCTCTGTTTGTTAATGCCGCGACCTGGGGATTACTGGTGACCGGCAAACTGGTTGCTACCCATAATGAAGCCAACCTGTCACGTTCCCTTAACCGAATTATCGGTAAAAGTGGTGAGCCGGTGGTGCGTAAAGGGGTAGATATGGCCATGCGTCTGATGGGGGAGCAGTTTGTCACCGGCGAGACTATCGCTGAAGCCCTGGCTAACGCCCGGAAACTGGAGGATAAAGGTTTCCGCTACTCCTACGATATGCTGGGTGAAGCCGCCCTGACGCACAAAGACGCCGAAGCTTACCTGCTCTCCTACCAGCAAGCGATTCATGCCATCGGTAAAGCATCCAACGGCCGGGGCATTTATGAAGGACCAGGAATCTCGATCAAACTGTCAGCTCTGCACCCTCGCTATCAACGGGCACAGTATGACAGGGTCATGGCGGAACTTTATCCGGTGCTGAAATCCCTGACATTGCTGGCCCGTGAATATGACATCGGTATCAATATAGATGCGGAGGAGGCTGACAGGCTGGAACTGTCACTCGATCTGCTGGAAAAACTCTGTTTTGAACCGGAACTCGAAGGCTGGAACGGTATAGGCTTTGTGATCCAGGCCTACCAGAAACGGTGTCCGTTCGTGATAGATTCTCTGATTGATCTGGCACAGCGTAGTCACCGCCGTCTGATGATTCGCCTGGTCAAAGGGGCGTACTGGGACAGCGAAATTAAACGTGCCCAGACAGAGGGGCTGGAAGGCTATCCGGTCTATACGCGTAAAATCTATACCGATGTCTCTTATCTGGCCTGTGCCCGTAAATTGCTGTCAGTACCCAACCTGATTTATCCGCAATTTGCTACCCACAATGCACAGAGTCTGGCAGCGATTTATCAGTTGGCAGGCAACAACTACTATCCTGGCCAGTACGAATTTCAGTGTCTCCATGGTATGGGGGAGCCGTTGTATGAACAGGTTGTGGGGCCGCTGTCTGAAGGAAAACTTAACCGTCCCTGCCGTATCTATGCCCCAGTGGGAACTCATGAAACATTGCTGGCTTACCTGGTCAGGCGTCTGCTGGAAAATGGTGCCAACACTTCGTTTGTTAACCGGATAGCCGATAAGACCTTATCTCTCGATGACCTGATTACTGACCCTGTGCTGGCGACCGAACAACTGGCCCGGGAGGAAGGGGTCACCGGTTTGCCACATCCGAAAATCCCGTTGCCGCGTGAGTTGTATCACAGCGATCGCCAAAACTCTTCCGGACTTGATCTGGCCAATGAACATCGTTTGGCCTCTTTATCCAGCGCCCTGTTGAACAGTGCCACCAGTCCCTGGCTGGCGGAACCACTGATTGATGCTGAACCACTGGCGGAGCAGCAGCGGTCGGACGCTCTGCCGGTATTCAATCCGTCAGCAATCCGGGACATTGTCGGTTACGTCCGGGAATCTACCGAACAGGACGTCACCGCCGCCCTGAAAGCCAGCAACGCCGCCTGTACTATCTGGTTTGCTACCCCTCCGGGGGAACGGGCAACTATCCTCGAAAACGCGGCCATGATGATGGAAGATCAGATACAGACACTGATTGGTATCCTGGTCCGTGAAGCCGGAAAAACGTTTCAGAACGCTATCGCAGAAGTGCGGGAAGCCGTAGATTTCCTGCGTTATTATGCCGCTGCAGTCGCCGCTGATTTTGATAATGAGACTCACCGCCCGCTGGGTCCGGTGGTCTGTATCAGTCCCTGGAACTTCCCGTTGGCTATATTCACGGGTCAGATAGCTGCAGCGCTTGCCGCCGGTAACGCCGTACTGGCCAAACCTGCTGAACAGACACCACTGATTGCCATGCGGGCAGTACAAATCATGCATGAAGCCGGGGTTCCGAAGGGCGTACTACAGTTCCTGCCTGGTAAGGGAGAAACGACGGGGGCACAGCTGGTCGCCGATCCTTCCATTCGCGGAGTCATCTTCACCGGCTCGACGGCAGTAGCCTCTTTGTTACAACGTAACCTGTCTGGCCGGCTGGATCCCCGTGGACAACCTGTGCCATTAATTGCTGAAACTGGTGGTGTTAACGCCATGATAGTCGACTCCTCTGCACTGACTGAGCAGGTCGTGGCTGATGTGATAGCTTCTGCTTTTGACAGCGCGGGTCAGCGTTGTTCTGCCCTGCGGTTATTGTGCCTGCAGGAAGATATTGCCGACCATACGCTGGAAATGTTGCGGGGAGCAATGGCCGAATATCGTACAGGTAACCCTGAGCTTCTGACGACCGATATTGGGCCGGTCATTGATGAAGAGGCTCAACAGATGATTGAGCAACATATTGCCTCAATGGCAGAACAAGGCTTTAAAGTGAGCCGGATTACTCATAAAGATAGCGATAAACTGACAGCGCTGAATAACGGACGCTTTGTAGTCCCGGCACTGATTGAGATAAATCGTCCGACAGATTTACAGCGAGAGGTGTTCGGTCCGGTGCTGCATGTGGTACGTTATGCCCGCAATCAGCTATCTTCTCTGATTGATGAGATTAATGCCACCGGCTATGGCCTGACATTCGGGGTTCATACCCGTATTGATGAGACCATTAATCACGTCACCCGTGATATTTGCGCCGGAAATCTCTATGTGAACCGGAATATCGTCGGCGCGGTGGTCGGAGTGCAACCCTTCGGTGGCGAGGGACTGTCTGGAACAGGACCGAAAGCCGGAGGGCCTCTCTATCTTTACCGGTTACTCTCCTCTCGTCCGGATAACGGCCCTAAACAGACATTATCACGACTGGCTTCACCGCTGGACGGTCAGGTTGTCTCTGCTGCGTTTTCAGCCCTCAGTGACTTTGCTTCAGCACAGGATAATCAGTTGCTGACGGCACAATGCCGACAGTTCGCTGAAAATAATCAGAGTCACACCCTGCGACTGCTTAACGGTCCCACCGGGGAACGTAACAGTTACACACTACTGCCACGGGAAAGGATATGGTGCGTAGCGGATAATCAGCAGGATGCCTTTTGCCAGCTTGCGGCCGTTACCTGCACCGGTTGTCGCGTATTATGGAATGATAATGAGCTGACCCGCAGCTGGCTGGAACAGCTTCCTGCAGAGGTTCGACAGCAGATTGATTTGAGTGATACTCCAGCCAGTCAGCCCTATGACGCGGTAATTTTTCACGGCGATGCTGATCAGTTAATTCTGTTATGCAAAGAGGTTGCCGGACGCAATGGCCCGATTGTTTCGGTACAGGGATTTTCCCGGGGAGATTCAGCTATCCTCACCGAAAGGTTACTCCTTGAACGTGCGGTCAGTATCAACACTGCCGCTGCCGGAGGTAATGCCAGTCTGATGACTATCGGCTAACCGCTCTGTCCCGTGGTGCTTCCTGCGCCACGGGACCTCCTGAATTTATTCCTCTTAGGCCCTTTTCCTGGCACACTCACCTGCCCCATTCCCTTGTTTTCTCTGCCTGCTGATGCCCATTGACCAGTCTTGAGGCTAAACGCTGTTTACCGCGTTATTATTTGGAATCATAGTAGTCAGCACTTTCTCCGTCCGTAGTTCCGTCTGTTCAGCCGGATATAAACTACGTCGGTGCAAATCTTTTCTCTGTGTTATTTAATGCCAAGGATAAAGTACTGATGAACTTAACTACCGCTGCTTTATTAATCATTGCTGTTATTTTGGTCGCGACCGCCATCTACAGTTTATATTCATATCTGAAAGAAAGAAGATACAAAAAGTTTCCAACGTTTCGGCGTTAATACTGGAAAATTAAACTTTAAAAATAAATGACAACATAATGATTACAGATGTAATAAACTGTCACTCAGCACTTAACGAAGATATACCAGAATGAGCGCAATGATAATCACGCCATAATTTGGGTGTTACCTGATATCTTTCACGAAATAATTTACCGAACCGTGAATGACTGACAAAACCACATTTCCAGGAAATCATTTCGATACGCATCTCCGGATGCGTTTCAAGTAATTCACGGGCAGCATTTAAACGGCACTCACGTATCACGGCCATCACCGACGTATTTTGTTCCTGAAATGCCCGGTCCAGGCTGGCTCTGGAGCATTTCATCATCACCGACAGTAAATCCGGATTAAGGTCATGTAACAAATAGTTTTGATGAATCAATGAGCTGGCACTGTTAAATAACCATGCACGTTTCCCGGTGGCCTGCAGTCCTTTTTCCTGAGCGATATCAGATAACAGCAGCAATCCCATATTCATTAAACCGTCAACTACGGTTTCGGTTTCCCGCTGTGATAAAGAGTGAGAGTGACTATCCAGTAACTGCATATGGGATTTTATAAACCCGGACAGTGGATGTTTATCAACCACCACCACAGGGGTATTAATTTTACCAATGAATAATGGGGAGCTAAGCGTGTTCGAGGGAATAACATACAACTGCTTTACCCCTTTCGCATGATAGTGATAAAAATCCGCACGCTGATGAATAAACAAACTTCCCGGGCGAACACGTGCCGCTACCGAACGGTCTCGACCACTGACTAATTGCTCTCCTTCCATCAACATGGAAATAAATACCGAAGTTTCGGCGACGGCATGTGGATCAAATATAGTCTGATTGTCAGAGCCCATTGCACTGCAGTAATCTCCACCGGTTGCGGAAATCGTTTTATGTTTGGCAATAATATCTTCTGGTCGTCGGTTATTAACTACACGAATACCATAACAGCTTAGATTTTCTTCAATATCATGAAAGCGCTTTTCCGGATCAATATCCGAGGCTTCCAGGATATGCTGGGTATATAATGATGATGGCCGGGTCATAATAATTTTCGAATCTGCCCGCAGGCGGAGATGAGACTATACAACAACCTTACAAAATTTCCCGGCCAAACACCATTAATGAATCATAAATTTTTCTTGTGAAAATATGTCACCGGAATGGCTAACCAAAAACAGAATACGGTGCCTTTTCAGGTGATCAGACTCTGATTACCTTCCAGTTTCACTGGCTACTGTCGTCGCCTCTTCAGGAGGCAGAATATCGCGTATATTCACCAGGGCATTACGCACTGCCGCACCTCCGGCGTAAAACAACAACTGTAATATACTCTCGATGATCTCTACCCTGCTGGCTCCGGCATTCAATGCTGCCAGCGTGTGTGCCCGTAACTGAGGAACCGGATGGCCCAGGGTAACGCACGACGCAATCACCACCAGTTCCCGTATTTTAGGATCTAATCCCGGCCGGCTCAAAATACCGCCCATCGCCCATTCGATGGAAATATCGGTAAAGTCCGGACAAAGGCCGGCCATATCCTGTTGCAGGGCCTCTCCGGCCCCGTTACCGTACAAACTTTCAAACAGTTGCATACCTCGCTGGCGTAATTCGGGATGACTTAGCATGTTCTGATTCCTTGATAGTGGGATTAACGTTATTAAAATTGATTAACCCCACTTAATAAACATCGATATACTTTTATCTTTCACAAGTATTACCTGGCAATCATGAACAAACTTGAAAGTATGGCGATTTTTACCCGGGTTGCAGAAAAAGGCAGTTTTGCCGCGCTCGCAGAAGAAGTGGGAATCAGTGGCACCATGGTCGGCCTGCATATTAAAGCCCTGGAAAAAATGCTCGGTGTCAGACTACTGCACCGTACAACCCGACGGCAAAGCCTGACTGAATTTGGCCTCAGTTACTATCAGCGCTGTTGTGAAATTCTGGCCCGCGTGGATGAAGCAGAATCACTGGCCGGGGAGCTGCAATCTTCACCCTGCGGCCGGCTGCGGGTAGCGTCGCCGGTTACTTTTGGTGTTCATGCCCTATCCCCGTTATGCGCTGAATTTCTGACCCTCTACCCACAGGTTAATCTGGAGCTGGTACTGAGTGATGTGATACCCGATATGGCCGAACAGGCCATAGATATCGCGATTCGTATTGGTGAAACAGACAATATTAACGCATTCGTCGCTCGCTCACTGGCCCCCTACCGTTCCGTGATTTGTGCTACCACGGATTATCTGAGCCGTTACGGGATGCCACAGCGGCCGGAAGATTTGAGCAACCATCGCTGCCTGGGATTCGCACATCCACAGGCCAGTAAGCACTGGACTCTTCAATCGGGAGGACATCCTTTGCGCATCCCTGTCAGTCTGTGCATGTCGGTAAATAATGGTGAAGCATTGCGTTCAGCAGCACTTAAAGGGCTGGGAATTATTATGCAGCCGGAAATTCTGCTGGCAGAAGACATTGTGCAACATCGGCTGATTCCGTTGCTGAATGATTTTCTTCCGCCAGCCAAGCCGGTACAGGTGGTTAGCTTTGCTGACCGGCAGCCGTTGCCGGGACATCGTCGTTTTATCGAACTATTGATGTCCCGGTTTGGCAAACAGTTATCGGCACTCCGTAACTGATTCGTTCGGTGTGTCTCCCGGGAAATAGCAGGCATATTTTGCCAGGGCTATGCGGTAATTTATCCGGCTTTTTTCCGGTAACAGTTGATCCCATAATTCGAAAGAATGATAGTCCGGCAATTTCTCCCGGGTGTAGCCTTGCTCCGTTAACGCCTGATCCAGTCGCCGTAAGCGCATGACATATTCCCTGATAGTCGCCAGACACAGGCATCCATCAGCCAGCAGTGCCTGCTTAAATGCCTGAATATCAAACAATGTCGGTTGACGACCATTACTGACGGTAGAACAAAACCGGCACACTGGTTCCAGCCGGGTCAAAAAGACCTGCCACTCCTGTGCAGTGACCGGGCGATCCATATACATAATATCTTTATGAGTAATCAGTTTACCGGACAGTAACAGCCGCACGCGGCTGAGTTCATTGCCACAACTACTACAGTGATGCAGGGCATACTTATAATCGCGAATGTAGCGACTTAAACGCTGATAGTGAGTTTTCATGATTTTTTACGCGCTCCGGCGCTGAGTTTTTTTCCGTTAATCATCTTTCAGACGAGCGCGCAGCCGCTTAATTGCCTGACTGTGTAACTGGCTGACTCTTGATTCACCGACATTCAGGACAGCCCCTATCTCTTTAAGATTGAGTTCGTCCTGGTAGTAAAAGCTGAGGACTTGTTTTTCGCGTTCAGGCAGCCCCTCAATCGCTTCCAGCACCTGATTTCGCAGACTATGGTCGAGTAGCTGATGTAACGGATTGCTTTCTTCACGATGTTCCATCATCAATTCCATACCGTCGCCGTTGTCTTCACATAACGTTTCCAACGAAAATAACTGACTGGTATTGGTTTCCATCAGAATCTGCCGGTATTCCGCCAGACTTATTCGCAGGAAGGAGGCAATCTCCTGCTCACTTGCCGGCTTACCCGTTGTCTGTTCCAGTTGAGCGATCGCTGCAGCTACTTCACGGGCTTCGCGCCGGACGCGCCGGGGAACCCAGTCACGGCTGCGTAATTCGTCCAGCATTGCCCCTCTGATTCTTTGTACAGCGTAGGTCGTAAATGCCGTCCCCTGGGTTGCATCGTAACGGTCTATCGCATTCAGCAGACCTATTCCTCCGGCCTGAATCAGGTCATCGAGGTCAACGCTGGCGGGTAGTCGCACCTGCAGCCTTAAGGCTTCATGCCTTACCAGCTGTACATATTGCTGCCAGATATCCTGTTTATCAGTGACACCTTCGGCGGTATATAAGCTCTCCACAATTCCATCCTGATTTGCCAGGGCCGTGGAGAAATTATCAACCGTCAGGGATAAGAACTATCGAAGGAAAAAAGAGTTAAAATTAAACGTGTTATGCGGCTGAAAAATGCGCCGGTCAGGTGATGAGATGACCAGCGCAGAAACTATTGGCGGGAAGAAAAGTGCGCCCTGATACTCCGCAGAGAACGAATAGCCGCCTGACGGTCGGCCACCGGCAATGTCGACAGTGCAAAACCATACTTATCTTCAAATTGCATGGCGGCGGTCAGGCAGATAGCCCGGAATGTCAGTTGGCTGCAGATAGTGGACTGGCGTGTGCTCCAGCCTTCGTCCCCCAGATAAGCTCCGGAGTTTTCGATATCAGCAAAATAGGAAAACGGCGGGTGCATTTCCGCCCGGATGATACGCCAGCTATGTTCCACATGTTCCAGAGCATTATAGAACATCTCATCCATCAGCCCCGCCTGTTGCAGACAGCGGCGGCTGTAGTAGGAAAAGGCGCCAACACAACTGGGATAAAGAGGCAGACGAAATGAAGCATAGTCCACTTGCAATCTTGGCCGTGGCTGCCCTTGTGCATCAACGTTATACGGACCGTGTAATGCGAAATTAAAATGCTGTATTCCGGTCTCTGCAGAGGCTGAAATATAGCGTTCAAATACCTGTGGATCTTTCAGATAAATATCATCTTCAATCAGAAAAATGTGGTCGACATCCTGTGCCAGCAAATATCTGAGTGCGGTATTTTTACTGCATCCGACGCCCTGATTTTGCGGATTTTCCACCAGCATCGCCTGTAACGAACGATATTCAGCGTCCGGCCGACCGTCATTAACAATAATCAACGCATCAATCTGGTCTTTGGGTAAAGTATTCCAGAGCCGGAGGAACCCTGGCTTGCGGTTAAAGGTTACAATACCGACGCCGATGCGTCCCGATGGTCTGTTCATGACTTACTCCTGTAACTTTGCAAAGGCTGGTTTATTCAAGCCAGGCTTGCTGCCATTCTGCCAGTGATTGGGGAGTCAGCAGCCAGTCACGGCGTACTGCCTGTTGTAATGTCTCTCCTCTGATGGCCAGTGCCTGCGGTGAGCTCAGGTGTTCCCGGATGGCCTTCATCCAGTGCCTGAAGTGATTTTTGACCCGGGTCACCGGGAGTGAGCCGCGGTAAGGCTCAATATCACTACAGATCACCGGTATACCACAGGCTCCCAGTTCCAGCAGGCGCAGGTTGCTTTTACATTCATTGAACAGATTAATTTCCAGCGGCACCAGAGCCAGATCCAGACTCAGGCTCGCCAGTTTCTGCGGATACCAGTCGAACGGCACACCACTATGAAACTCACCCGTGAACTGTGCCGGTTTCATGCCCATAAATACCCACTCCACCTCATCAGCTAATGCCTCAATCAGTGGCCGAAGGATAGCCAGATCGCCGGTATGACTGTTGCCTCCAGCCCAACCCAGCCTCGGCTTCCTTCCCTGATTCCGGGCACTGGTTAATGCGCCCCATTGCAACGGGTTAAGTCGGTTTTGTGCGACCCTGATATCACTGTGCAATCCGGAATAGGCCGAGGCCAGCGCAGCTGTGGATACCACCAGATGATCGGCACTCTCCATGGTCCGCCTCAGTTGGCCGGCAATGTCTTTCGGTAATTTATGGCGGTTTTGATTGTGTCGCGGCAGGCGGAGGAAGTAATCGTCATACTCCATAATAATTTTGGTACCGGATAACTGTCGGTATTGACGGAGAGTTTCTTCAATCTGCGGATCAAACGGCATCTGTAATAACAAAATATCCGGCTGTATTGCCGCGACTTCCATAGCCGCAGGCAAACCATGGATCAACCCGCCTTCGAGTTGCAATTGTTGTTCCATTAGCTGGTAGGGTTGTATCACACGGTAATGACCACAACCGGTAAAATTAACATGGCCTGCCATCATTACCGGCAACGGCCTGCCTGGTAACGGGAACTGCACTCTGGCTGTCCGGTGTGACAGACAGAAAGGCTGACCCGTGCGGGTAAAGTGACGGTGGTAACGAATATCCTGACATAAGGCCCCCTGCCAGCGTTCACGCAATGCGTCATTGCCCTGCTGTTCTGCCACAGATTCGGCCGGATAACAGGCAGCAGAAAGTCGTGTGGCACCGCCCATATGTTGCAGTGTCGCTTGTGGCGTCCAGACGACCAGATAACCTTGTTGGCGGACCCTGAGACAAAAATCGATATCGGCGGCTCCCCCGGCGAAATGCTGTGCATCGAAACCGCCGACGGTGTCAAATACATTGCGCCGGACCAACAGGCAGGATGCGCTCAGCGCCGATACCTGCTGGGCTGTCTGCAGGTAATGAGAATATCCGCTCACAGTGGACGGTGAATCACGGAAGGCTTCAGCGACTCCGCTGCCAAATCCGGTAATAAACCCCGCATGCTGGATACGTTGGTCGGCGAACAACTGCCTTGCCCCTGTCACCGCGACTTCCGGGCGATGAGCGATTTCCAGCAGATTATTTAACCAGCCACAATCACTGAAGCTGCAGTCATTATTGAGAAACAACAGATAATCACCTGTCGCCCTGGCAGCAGCAAAATTATTGATAGCCGCAAAATTGAAGCCATCCGTCCAGTGCAGTATTTTCAGATTCCGTAGTTTCAGCGCCTGTAACTGATTCAGATAATCACAGGCGTCTGCCTGACAGGAACCGTTGTCGACAATCAGTAGTTCATAATCCGGCCAGCGAGTCTGTTCGGTTAAGCTGTCAAGACAACGACGTAGCAATGGCTGGTTATCACGGGTGACAATCACAATGGAAACACGAGCTGTGAGTGGCAAAGGGTAATGTAGCTGGTCGGGACGACCTGCTGTTCCCGGTTCTATCCACCCCTCACTGCCACAACGTTGCAGATGTTGAAGGGTAATTTCCCGGCGTTGTGCCGTGACTGATTCCACCACCTGGCGATCAGGGACCAGCAACACGGCTTCCGGCAGATGCCCGACTGCGCCCGGTCCGCTGTGTTCAATCACCCGCCAGATAAGCTCACTGAATATGAGTTCATTACTATAGGCGTCCTCCACCAGATACTGTTTGATACATGCAGCGGTGACCAGTAACTCCTCTCCCGGATAATGCTGACTGCGTAGCAGGTCGATATTGCAGTCTGGTTTCAGGAGTAACTGCGCATCTTCGAGGCTGTCTCCCTGTAAAATATCGCTATAACAGACCTGAATGCCGGGCTGCTGTAACTGATGTTCCGCAAATAATAACAGGCTGTCATTCAGGCAACGGGTGCCGGCTTCAATGACCAGCCAGCTGGTCGCTTTATAGCGGATAGTTGTCTGAAGCAGTGCCTGCCCGTCAACCGGCAGAGTCAGTTGCTCCTCATTTTCCTGAAGCAACGACGAGTAATGCATGGTGCTAACCAGTATGCAATGTTCAGCCGCCAGCGATTGCTGACGAACTGACAGCAGGCTGTTTTCACACTGCGTCCGATCATTACTGCGGTCGAGTATTATCACTCCGATACGGGCAACCTCTCCTTGCCCGACAATAATGGCTGAAAGCACAGCCCGCCGTGTCTCACTGATCTCCCGCTGTTTCAGCCATTGTAGTAATGGCCGGGAGTCATCGGCCTGCTGTGCCAGAATATTCCTTACCATCATCCATTCTTTCGCATCTGCATCATTCAGCGTCAGTCTGCCGGCTGCCGGCAGAGAATCAAGCAGCGGTGGTAACAGCGCAGACAAAGACCAGTTCTGCAACGCGCTGGATTTAAAGCCGGTTGCCCATTGCTGTGCCTTTGCGTACCCGTTGATTAATGCATCGCAGTATTGCTGAATATCAGGCTGGTTCCCTCCCGTGGCGATGAAAAAATTATCGCTGTCCATCGTCAGTGACTGTTCTGTCAGATAACCATGCCAGCCGCCCTGCCCGGCAATACACACCGGAATACCCAGACAAAGTGCCCGCGCCACCCACTGGTGTTCTCCCACCACCAGTTGATACTGACTGAGCTGTTGATTGGTCAGTGCTGAGGTTTGTTGCGCTAACAACATCACATCCAGACGAACTCCCCGTAAACGGCACATCGTTGTCAGCTCACTCAGTGCCGGACTCAGGCTCTGAGTGACCCACAGGATGTGTTTTAGCGTCCCCCCCGCCGGGCTGCCTGGGTCACTGTGGTCATCGTCAAACGCCAGGGGTAGCAGTCGCATGGCTGGACCCGATGCACCACGTAAGCGCTGTGCAGCATAGCTGCGCGGCGAGTCCGTTATAATGCGCCAGGCGAGTCGGTTTTCCAGGGCACTAATCTCTTCACCCATACCCGGCACAGAGGCTGAGAAATGCTGAAACAGGCAGCACCCATGCAACTCACCCCGATGCATAAGTTCAATCAGCCTGGCAGAAAGGTAACCGTTACACACCCAGATGAGTTGATAGTGGCGGTAAAGGTCGTTGGAGGATTGCCCGGGTGAAGGTGAGTCATTATCGATAAACAGACGAAGTGGCCCTGCCAGCGATAATTGCGTCAGTTGCTGCCGGTATTCCCCGTCTGTCAGTCGCGCGGTAATATCCACCGACCAACCCTGATGAAGAAACCATCTGGCCAGACGCAACAGTAAAGACTCAGCCGCCGTGAACTGCCTAAGTCTGTCCAGCGAAAAAAGTATTCTCTTCATTCCTATCCCCTGTCCGTGCGACACAACAAAACCCCGCAGAGCGGGGTTAGGTTTTAACCAATGTTTCTGATTAGCCTTGCAGCAATGACAGGACGGTCTGTGGAACCTGGTTAGCTTTCGACAATACAGAGGTACCCGCTTGTTGCAGGATTTGCGCACGTGACATGCTGGATACTTCGGTCGCATAATCCGCATCCTGGATACGAGACTGAGAAGCAGACAGGTTATTCACAGTAGCATTCAGGTTGTTGATGGTTGATTCAAAACGGTTCTGAATCGCACCCAGTCCGCTACGGGCTGTATCTACATCAGAGATACGGGCATCGATATCGGCCAGAGCAGTCTCGCCGGTCACACTGTAATCACTGCCCAGGGTCTGAGATTTAAAGCCGTTATCTGACAAAGAGATAGAGATAACGTTCGCATCGGCACTATCGTTAGAACCTACCTGGATATTGATACTGGTACTGGTGCTGTCAAACAGCTGAATGTTGTTAAACGTTGTTGCACTCCCGATACGTTTAATTTCAGCCAGACGTGCATCGACCTCAGCCTGAATAGAGTCGATATCTGCAGCACTGTTAGTCCCGTTTTTCGCCTGCACTGTCAGTTCACGGATACGCTGTAAGTTGGTGTTCATTTCATTCAGCGCACCTTCCGCGGTTTGTGACAGTGAAATACCGTCATTCGCATTACGCGAGGCCTGAGTCAGACCACGGATATTAGATGACATACGGTTAGCAATAGCTTCACCAGCTGCATCATCTTTTGCACTGTTAATACGCAGACCCGAAGACAGGCGCTCGATAGCGGTACCCAGAGAAGACTGTGCTTTGTTCAGGTTAGTCTGAGTGGTTAATGACATGATGTTGGTATTGATAACAGCCATGATTTTTATCCTTCAATAAATGAATGTTCATTGAATAAGCAAAAAGGCATTCCCTTTGCGTTCATGACTGATATCGGTGATCAACAGGTTAACTTTAGCCAGTGACCTGAAAAAAACCAATAAAGCGGATTTTGTTTACAGGCTGATACCGGCTCTGTGCGATGTGTACGGCTTAAACCTTTATGTTTTCGGGCCGATATTACCAATACACACTCAGTAACAACAGGATATGGTGATGACCGCAATCAGTAATCTGGATATCAGCAGTAATCTTAATCTGACTGATTTGTACAATAATTTACAGGCAGCAGAACAGGCTAAACTGACCCCTATTACCAATGAAGCTACTGCCTGTAAAAACAAAATCTCTGCCTTCGGGCAACTGAAGAGCAGCCTGCAAAATCTGCAGTCCGCGATTGATGCGCTGACGAAAACCACCACCTTTAATGCCACGGCAGTGACCAGCAATAATCAGTCATTTTCTGCATCCACCGACAGCAGTGCAATTCCCGGCGAGTATCAGGTGAAAGTGACACAACTGGCCACTGCGCAGTCGTTACTGTCCGGAAAAATCAGCAGCAGTGACACCGCTCTGGGAAGTTCAGACAGTGGCAGCCGGACACTGACCCTGCAGACGGGCCAGGGCAGCCCGGTGACACTCACTCTGACAGATAAACAAACGTCACTGGATGGCATCGTTGATGCCATTAACCAGAGTGGCGCAGGAATTAACGCCACCAGTATCCGCGCCGCTGACGGTGAGTACTATCTTAGCCTGACCGCCAAAGATACCGGCGAAGGGAATAATATCTCAGTGACCGTCAGTGGGGATGACCAGTTGCAAAGCGTCATAGGATACACCTCCACCGACAGCAGTTCAGCCATGCATCAGACCATCGCCGGTCAGAATGCCAAACTGACGGTAAATGGAATTGCTATCGACAGTAAAAGTAATACCGTCACCAATGCACCTTCCGGAGTCACCCTAAATCTGAAATCGGTTTCGCAAAGCGAAGAGACTCTGGAGATTGGTAACAACACTGATGATACCGTGAAAGCGGTTAAAGACTGGGTCACTGCCTATAATAAGCTGCAATCCACTATCGCCAGCCTGACCAGTTTCTCAGGAACGGCCACGGCGGTTACCGACACGACCTCTAACGGCCCGTTAATCGGCGATGGTACCGTGCGTAATATCCAGGTCCGGTTACAATCGATGTTGACCCAACCTCAGCAAGGCGCCTACTCCATTCTGGCACAACTGGGGATCAGCATGGACCCGGGCGTGCAGGCCGATGGTTCCACCGGCATTCTGACGATAGATGAAAATAAGTTGAACGACGCCCTGAAAAGTAATCCACAGGCAGTGATCGGTTTCTTCACCGGTGATGGTAAAACCAGCGGCTTTGCCACCGGTATGAACAATACCCTGAATGATATGTTAAGTGACAGCGTCGGAAATAAAGGGATGCTGGCAAATGCGATTGATTCACTGAACAACAACTATGACGATCTCAGCAAACGCTACGACAATATGCAGTCGACTATAGACAGTACTATGGCCCGCTATAAGACGCAGTTTACGCAGTTGAATAAACTGATGTCTCAGATGGATCAGACCAAACAATATCTGGCATCGCAGTTTGATAACTCGTCGGATAAATAGGGAGTCAACGGGTGAACACAATGACTGGGGCCAACGCTTATGCCAGGGTTAGCGTTGAGAGTGCCGTTCTCAGCGCCGGTCAGGCGCAACTGACCACCTTGTTGTTTGACGGTGCGCTGAGCGCCCTCGCTTGCGCGAAGCTGTGTATCGGGAATGGCGACATTGCAGCGCGCGGCCGCCACCTCTCCAAAACCATGGATATCATCGACAATGGCCTGAAAAGGCCGTTACTGGACTGGCCTGAAGACCCGTTGGCACAGCAACTTACAGCACTTTATGACTACATAATTTTCCGATTG
>Ga0157363_1000252_pt1 | contig 41757 bp, 31 predicted proteins | sample AttsexASBM1_FD_111477 | JGI IMG/M metagenome (GOLD analysis project Ga0157363, IMG submission 111477) | Fungus gardens microbial communities from leaf cutter ant in Ribeirão Preto, State of São Paulo, Brazil - Atta sexdens ASBM1 | ecosystem: Host-associated > Fungi > Mycelium > Unclassified ... | reverse complement strand
TTTTTTAGTATATAGTTTACATTATATATACAGATATATATATATATATACATATACATATATATATATATATATATATATATATATTATATATATCTGTATATATAATGTAAACTAAAAAAGGAGTATTAATCTGAAAACGAGATTTTATTTTATATATATATATATATATATAAAATCTCAGAAATAAACGCGCGCATTTATCGATAAAAATGAAGTGTGAAATTGCCCTATCTTGTTTCGTCTTTCACTTTCGCAGTTGATCAATCGTTCAAAAATTAATCGTAATCGAAAATTAATCGGAGCAACAATGAAGATCGAATGCCGGCGCGAATCTTACATGCACACACGAGGCGACGATCTTTTTGGATCGGATCGATCGACGCAGCGCTCTCGATCGGCACGGCGCGATTCGCAGACGATTACTGATGTTCACGTCGTCCGCGAACCGGGAGTCGAATACACGTCGAAAGAAGTTAGGCCGGCTACACACGATCAAGTAAACTTGCACAAGTATACTTGCGCAAACATACTTGACAAGTTTACTTAAATTCCAGTTACATGTAACGTACCTGTTAGTTGTAATTGTCTACCTAACAATATAACTGTAATATAACACGTATGTTATATCTCGTTGAATAGAAAATTACAATTAACATGTACGTTACATGTGACTTGTGTTCACCGGGACGTGTGAAGCCGGCCTTACTCGGAACCGTAAAGTTATCCGAGAATAGTACGTGCTCCCTCGTTGCCTCCTTGGCTGAGGGGTAGGGGGTCGGTCTATATATATACGCACACGTATATATCCGGGGGGAGGCCTCTTCCCCCCTCCCCCCCTCGCGTCCCGACGCCGCCGACGCCCACTCTCCCTCTTGGGAAACACAAACGCGTGCGAGAAGGATCGGGTTTAAATTCGTATACGAGGGAAACAAAACGAAACGAGTTGGTTACCCGCTCGCTGATACTGAAGGGAAAACTTAGACGGTCATTGTTACGCGCCACGCACCATGCGTGATATTAAGTTCTTTCATCACTCGAAAGAACCTCTCCTCTATAATGCGATAGTGGTTTTAGCGGTTGCCTCAGAGCCTTCCTTTCTGGAGAAACAAGAGCTGCTTCAGCACAAAACTAAACGCGAACTTTCACGACAAATTATTCATCTATGTTATTTTAATTAATTTATTCAAAAACTTTTGCCACTTGTCAATCCTGAACGGAAAAATTTTTACAAAAAACTACATATTTTGAAACAGATTTTAGAAATTCTTAATTTTTCATAGATATTTGTAGGAGGGCGTAAAGTGGCATTATTTATTTGATTTGAAAAACCAAGAAATCCTTCGTCTTCAAATAATGTTATTCTACTTCTATGTCCCACTTCGAATATTTATCTACGAAAAATTACTAAGAATTTCTAAGACAACCCTCATTTTACATCCCACTATATGAATATCTACGAAAAATTAAGAATTTTTAAGATCTTGTCTCAATTTATGTAATTTTAAAAGAATAATAAACTCTAAAAAAATTTAACAAAAACGTATGAATATCTTTAAAAAATAAACAAACAAGTAAGATTCATAGTTTTTCTGTATTTTTTCATAAAAATTTTTTTCCATCAGGAAAACAATGCGATAAACATCGAAAAATATTCGAATGATGATGATGAAGAAAATTTAAATATCTGCTGGATAAATGTTACCTGAGATAAACATGTGGAAATTGATACTAAGAAATAAACATGCGGAAATTGATACCGAGAATCCTTTTTTGAGACATGTTTAGGAAACGAGAAACGACGAAATAATTATTTAGAATAGAAATAAAAGCTTATTAAAAAAAATTAAAATATTTCTTTATACTCCAAGGTGGTCACAAATTCCTCATTCAAAAATTCTATGATCTTTTTATCTGATTTCCAGACAAAATTACAAAATGTTCCTTAATGCTTTCAATGATATTTTGAAATATAAATACATTTTGACGTATTTGTAATCAAGTATTTGAGAGATTTGTTATCAAGAAATTTATTAATTAAAGATGATAAGTTTTCAGTTTAACAGTTAGCAACACTTAAATTTAATTGATGAATCAAATAACTGACGTTGAAACTAGCTCTTTAACTTCTTCATAGTCAAGAATTTTAATTTTTCAGAAAATTTTGCAAAATTCCCTAATTTTTCCCTGACTATTTTTAACTTCCCTGACATTTCCCTGACTTCTCTGATGTTGCTAACAGAAGAATATTTATCCAGTATCCTCTTTTAAGACACCGAAATGTTTAGAAAACGAGAAAGATGGAAAATGATTAATTAAAATAGGAAGATTTATTTTTAAAGCAATCTCCTTCACACTCCCCTACCGTTCTCCCTAACTTTTTTCTGATTTACATTTTATGTTTTACGATTCCACATGCCTAGCTATAAAAAGTACGACCTACTAACGAACGCCATCCAAAAGAAAAAGTCGATCGGGGCTTTATGCTAAAAATCACTGCCCATATATGGATCGCTCTCTCAGGTGAGCGTCGCGTGATCAAAGCAAGTTGTTGCTTCTGTCCACCGAAAGAGTTTCTACTTATAAAGACGTGGAGACCATACTTGGACGAAAAGCCGATTGCGCATTAAGGCTCTTGCTCTTCCTTTCGCGACAGCCACGCGCGATTGGCGGGCCTTGAATACGGAATACAGTCTTCGATAATGTTCGACACACGAAGATTATTCGCTTCGTCAGAATTCGGAAATTTAATCAGTTTGTATTTCTCAATTACCACAAGTGAGTAAAAATGAATTGAACTTGTCTATGAACTTTTGAGTGTCATCCTCGATCTAACGATGTTCAATAACATGAAAAAAATATTATATAAATCGAACATTCAAAATAAAAAAAAAACGTATTAAAATCTACAATAAAGCTGCGAAACGTAATAATATACTTTGAATAAATATAAATAAAATGAAAATTGTTACAAATGTGCAGCAGACTTAAAGCATAAATAGTAAAAGTAAAAGAGAATAATAAAAAAATCTCTCTCAGAAAATTACTAAAAAGATTTAAAAATATATTTATTTTTTTCTTTCAATACAAATTAATTCAAATCCTAATAAAAATTAATCTATTTATAATAATACAGAACTAAAAAGGAATATAAATGTATATCAGACGTGTGTGTGTGTGTATACACATACACATACACATGCAGGTGCAATAACGCCGCCAGATTCAATTACGTGGAATAATGCAATTGTTTGTGCATTGCTTAAGAGTGGCACGCAAAAATCGTAATTGCATAATAAATCAACGTATAAATTATAATTAAATAACAATAAGAATATATCAAATAAGAATATATCCCCTGCATAGTTCATTGTCCGAATTAACTGTGAAATAAACTACAAAAGACAAGACCGAGTCAAAATCTATATCTGCATTCAAGATCACTTCCGAATCTATATACCTATTTGAAAATTAAATATCTTGGTCAGCAATTTAAATTACACAATAATGCAATATAATAATACACATTTCGGCCCCGTTTTAACAGGACTGAAATATTTCAAAATTCTAGTAACCGTTTTACTTCATACACTAGAGAATAGCAAATAGCTATGTATAATCTTCAAAATATTAATCCAATGTTAATAAAAACGCAATCGGAATGTATGCCACTGCAGAATGAATCGAAAGCGAAGTTCAACAATATGTAACAGTATGTAGCATTTTAACATATGCAAGAATATGTAAAAATCAAATACTATATAAAACAATGGGCGTAACAATATTTACACGGGATATGCTATTGTGAAAAAGTTATATAAACATTCCTTATCCCAAGTTATTCATGTAAAGTTATTGTTTCTTTACATTAAAAGACCATAAGTTCCAGTCTTAAAAAAAATGAGTCGACAGTGTATCGTCGTGACTGATATGATTATGGTTTTACAGAGATTACCGCTTTTTTTGCCGCTTCATCCAAGTTGCTCGCTGTAAGAATGGACAATCCAGATTCGCATAAAACTTTTTTGGCTTCTGTCACATTAGTACCTGAAAAATAAATTACCAAAAAATACTTCAAATTTATTTATAAATTGTATTACAACAAACCAAATAAAAATAAATATCATAAAATTATAGAACTTATAAATAAAAATAATAAAAGAATTAAGCTAATAAAAAAGGAGATAAAATACTTACCTTCTAGCCTTACAACAAGCGGTATTTTAAGTCCTAAATTTTGCGATGCTGCGATAATTCCTTTCGCTATCGTTATACAATTTACAATACCTCCAAAAACGTTAACAAGAATTACTTTGACTTTTGGATCTGACAAAAAAAAATTAGTTTACATTTTATGTTTGTATTTAAATAATCTATGTATTACATACCTTCACTGAGGATTCTAAATGCCTGAAAAACTTGATCTTCTTTCACGTTACCTCCAACGTCTAGGAAATTAGCTGGTGATCCTCCATTCAACTTAATAATATCCATTGTAGCCATGGCTAGACCAGCTCCATTTACTACACATGCAAATATAAAAACATTCTTTATACATGAACTGCTTATTATATATTAATTCTCACAGTATAATATTATTTTTTAATTCTCTATTTACTTATTTGTTTGAATAATCAAAAGTAATTGTAAAAATCTGTATAAAAATGCTACTTTAATTACAAAGCCTAATCAAATTCTGAAAAGTGCAGTAGATGAGAGCATTATCAAACTGCGATACTTTTTGACACAAAATGTGAGCAAAGTAACGTTGCGTGGCAGTCAAAGATTAATGTATCGCAAAAATATTAATTAACTACGTTAATTAACATTAAGTACTTTACCTAAACATCCTATATTACCATCCATGCCAATATAATTTAAATTAAATCGCGACGCGTCCACTTCTCTGGGATCTTTCTCACTGATGTCTTCTAAGGCAAATAGATCTTGTTGTCTAAATTGGGCATTATCGTCGAATGCGATTTTTGCATCTACTGCTACTATTTGCTTGTCTATCGTCTCCACTAATGGATTTATTTCAACTTGCAGAGCATCGATATCCACAAATAATTTCCAGAGACTTTTCAATTCATATATGGCTTTTTTTAAAATATCCGTATCAGAAAATCCCAGAAAAACGCACACGTCCTTTGCTATTTCGTCATCGATCCCATGATAAATATCTAATGTAATGGTTTTGATTTGTTCAGGATATTTTTCTGCAACTGCCTCAATATCCATACCACCTGCTGGAGATGCTATCAGCACAGGACCATTATGCTGACGATCCATGAGAATACAAACATAAGTTTCACGCACAATATCCACCGATTCAGCTATCATAATTTTCTGCACTAATATGCCATCTTTTGAAGTCTGTCTAGTAATGAGCCGATGACCTAACATATTCTTCACATAATTTGCAACAGCATTACGGCTGTTAAAAGGGAAAGAAAAAGACTAAAATAAATCATAAAACAAAATACTATTAATGATCATAAAAAAAGATATATAAATTACATATCATTTTTAATAAAAGAAATGGAAGAGAATAAAAATATTATCTCTTATTAATTATTTTAAATATATTTTCTAAAATCAAATATTTTATTATTTAAAAAATTATGATAAAAATTTATCTATCAATAAATAAAATACTTCGTCTAAGAAGTATTTTTTAAAAAATAATTAATTAAATTATATCAATACTTACTCTTTGGTAAGATGTACACCTCCCTTAAATCCATTATCGAACCAGCCTTTACCACGACCACCAGCCAAGACTTGAGCCTTGATAACAAACTCATCGGTGTCTGCAAGAAATAGAAAGCTGCAAAATACACATAGTTATGTCGGCTTTTACATAAATTATCAAGTTACAGATGACTCCTAACAGATATTATTATTTTGTATGAATTAGAAAAGAAAGAAAAAACATAATATTGTACATTACGAGCTCTCAAATGTACGTAAAGAAATGATGAGAAACACTCTAAGACACTCACGTAGCTTCTCCAAGGCGGAATTCGTCTGAGTTAGATCATCGACGATAGTAAAATTTTGCACCGATATGCCAGAGTCTCGTAGGAGTTCCTTGCTCTGGTACTCCAGTAAATTCAGGTTCCTCGCGTTCGACACGGAAATGATTCTCGTGCTATTCCTGAACAGTTGCGCCGAGCGCATTGAGCGGCTGAACACTCGTAACATAGTTAACCTCCAATAACGCACCGAACGAGAAAAAAAAAATTGCTAGTCTTGTTCTTACGTATCACAACGTAGGCGCCAATGATTTAGCTAACTAATCTTCCTTGGAGTTGCAGTTCAACGTCACAATTAATATTGTTCCTCCTAATGTTTTGATGAGATAATAGCCGGCTATCAGCTGAACTTGTCTGTCGCGCGTGACCACGCGTTCTAAAATCGATATCTCGAGTGCAAAGAAAAAGGAGAAAAAGAGAAACACATCACATAATCTACGGCGGGCAATATGAATGATACGAGACATCCTTTCCCTCCTCGATACCAATATAAGGTATAACTAATCGTTATTAAATACAGGATACGAGTCAATACGATGTTACAAATGCTCTAAAGCGTTTTTTGACTGGTCAATTCGTAAAATTCTTTCTTCTAATTGGTCAATTTAAACGCTTCAAAGCATTTAATAGTGAGACTTTGACCGCAGCCCTAATGTAGAATACATAAAAAAAGATACAAATAATATCAATAATATTAAAAATATATAGGCATATTATATAAATTGTTACAAAAAGTAAAGAACAAGTACAATTGTAAAAAATGTATATTATATACGTGTGTGTGTATATATATCTGCGATACAATACATGTACATAATAATGCATAAAAAAAGAAAATATTAGATTAGAGAAATTGATATTGCTACTGGTGTCTATTACTTCTAATTGCTTCTAATTAAGCAATCGATATCGGTAACCAGCAATTAGAACAATTCTATCATTCTCTTATTCTTCATTATTTGCATTGTGTACGAACTAAATATTATTTACGTCAACGTGATGCTACGAATGCTTTAAAGGATTCTTTGATCGGTCAATTAATAAAATTCTTTCTTGTAATTAGTCAATCAAATGTTTCAAAGCATTTGTAGTAAGAGTTTGATTGCATACTTAAATATAATATAAATTAATAAACACATTTATGAATTTCGTTGTATACTAATATAAAAAGAAATATATCAAAATATATACGTTCTTTAAATTATTGTAGATAATACAATAATCAAGTAATGATATAATATTTGATACTTATTTATATCTTATAGAAGAACACTTGGTGAACACTATTGGTTTATATAAAAAAAAACTTTTCTTATATATCTTTGAATTATTCTAATATCACATTTTTTTCCAAATTTTTTAATTAATAAATAATGCATATATATATATAAAGAGAATGATATAAAATATACAAGGTTGGCAACGTTATCTCATAAAAATAACTTATTATCGTCCTTTTTCCTAAAAAGTAATTCGTTATTGATTTCCAAAAGTAACTCGTTACTTTTATTATCACTCAAAATATAATGAGTTGTTACTTGTTCATTACTTTTTTTCTTGACACTAGTAGAATATTATAGCATTTTTCATTGACAGAATTCAATGCACATTAAAGCCTTTGTACACTATTCTAATCTGAACGTAAAAATGAGATATCTCAATTAATGAAATGCTCAAAGTATATTTTATCAAATAGCATACTAAAATGTATTGGGGATTTCGCGTTTAATTTAACTCGTTTTTATATTTTTATTAAACATATATCTTTATGTCGATTTGTGTACAACAGCTTTAAAGTGCATTATTGAGTGCACATTAGTTATGCCAATAAAAAATGCATTTGGCGGTAAATATTCTGAAGAGAAATCAGAATTTTATCTTTTAGTAGAGAAATAAAACACAAAGTTAAAAAAATTAGTTAAAAAATTTTTACGTGAATAGAAAGAAAGTAACGATGGAAATAGTTAATAAAATCGTTACCATTACCCCAAAAATGTAACTGCGTTACCGTGAACGTTATTCATTCGTTTCTCATTCGAAGAAAATGTAACATTCGTTACCGAAAAAAATAATTTGTAATGACGTTACAAGTAATACATTACTTGCCAACCCTGAAAATATATATAAAAAGAAAAACGATATAAAATGTAAAATATTAATTGATATTAATAATATATAAACGCAATTTTATAAAAAAATTGTATCATAGATATAATATTCAATTCACTATTAATTAACATTTTAATAATACAGTATTAGAATAATTCAATGATTAACAAATTCGCAGTATTGTCAAAATTAGCCAAGTGTTCAATCTTTATTTCTGTATATATTATATGGACGGAAAATTACGTTGCTTTTTACACTAGCACGTTACATCATTCTTATTTGTTATCAGTTGTTATCAATTCTTAATCATTAGTAAATTGTGTATTAATATTTATAGTATGATATCCATTAACATTAAATATATTTTTTACGAGTTAATTCTTTTACGTCTTTCAATCAAAAATTCATAATTATTTATTTCATATTAGATCAAATAGCATCTAAATATTTCTGGACATGCATATTTTTGTAATCTTAGATAGATTGTGTTTATAAAACATCATAATAGCATAGCATAAACATTTATTATCAATGTGCTATTGTTTTTGTTACTAATAAGTAGACTGTTTTATATAGTACAATTTGTACATTGTAGAGTGAACATGTTCACCTATTTTTTATAAATTTATTGCTGATTTAATAATCTGTGTAGAAATTTAAATCCCAAATTCTGTATCTCTGAATTATTTTTAGATATTATTCAATGTGTGTGATATATTCGAAATTACTTCACTTATTTCGAAAATATATCATGGAATGAGGTAGAATATTATTTTAAAATTACAAAATAAAGACTTGACAATTTTGTATAAAAAGAATGAATTTAACATTTGAAGTTTAGCATCCATAAATTTTATAAGAATGACAATAAAAAAGTATATATATGTGAATAAATATATAAAAATATATATAAATTTTGTGTATGTATTTGCTACTTCGTGTATATATATATACACAAAATTATACGTATGTGTATATATACATAATTATTGGGTGTATAAATAAATTTCCGTTTTCTAATAGATGTTGTTAGTACTGCGTGCATGTAATTTAAGATAGTAACATAGCAATTTCCTTGTTTTTGAATCATTCCCATCGCATATAGACGTTGGGAAATACATTGTTGGATAACATTTAATGCTATTAAATCTGTTTCTGTTTGATACAGATCTTCATCCAGTAATGTTTCAATTTTGCATCTTCAAATTTTTTTTAGTGCACCTTCATATTCTTCGTTTTTCACGTCAAAATCATTATTTTTTAATTTTCTGAACTACTCTCTAAAAGTATTTTCAGCCAGAGTATGTTCACCAAGCTTCTACAAACAAACGATGACTTTCAGCAGCAGTTTTCTTTAAAATAAAATAATACAGCAAAACTTCCCGCAAATGCCATTTTGTTGGCACAAAATTTGACATTTTCAATGCAATAAAAAAATTTATTATTTACACTGCACTCTAATATAATAATATAAATCTACTAAATCTTACTTAAGTAAGGTACTTATACTTAGATAATCTTACTTATCTAATATTTAGATATATTACGATCTTAAATTACACGTACGCAATACTTATAACAACATCTATTAGAAAACGTATTGATAACGTACTGATAACAACATATAATAGAAAATCTATAAGAACTTATTTATACACCCAATATATGTCATTAGCTGCATGATAAAAAAGAATACATTATTTGTGAGTTTTAAAGTATCTTTTAAAGTATCGTTAATATATATGCCGAAAAACATATTATAGACACAGAGTATTCTTTTCATCATTATATATAGAATAAAAATTATGCTGAACTGTGTATTATTTTTTGCAATATTTGGGTCAAATGCAGATCGTTTTCAGTCTCCTCATAGTACTATAATTCTTCTTAAAAAATAAGTTACGGAAGTACTTGAGAACTATCGTTGTTAAAACGATAAGAACAAAAACGACTACATCGTTAAATTACTAACGACATAGCAATATTAATTTTTAGCCTGTCAAAGCTTAATCTAGCAGATCATAATATCAACTTCATTGGATAAAAAGATCTAATCTCTTATTAAATCTTATTTAACATTTGTTTTCGTTAAATACTTTAGCTTTTCGATTTAAGAGAACTGTATGAAATTACGATCATTATAGCCTTCAGTTATTAATGATGTTATATTATACGTAATCGTAGATTCGCAAAAGCAACAAGAAAACTATTCCCAGAGTGATGTCTAAGATATTATTTCCAGCGCTGCTCCTAAAGGCTTCAGTGTCACCCATTTGGAATGAATGGGTAGGACTCGACATTCGGCCGTCACCACCGTTACTGAATCCGAGTACTCTTAGACGATACCTCTTGCCTGGACTTAGATTATTGACGTAAGTCTCTAGCTTAGAACCACCTGGTACTATCGTGTCATTAGCCGTGCTCATGTCTTGATCGTATTCCCACACACGTATTTTATATCCAATCAATGGTTCTTCCTCCAAACTCGGTGTTACATAACGCCAAACGACCCTTATCGTTGATGGGTTTACACCATATATATTCACTGAGGACGGTGGTTTCTGCGGTGGTTTGCGATAAGTTCGCTCTAGGAATCGCTCACTCTCCGGACCTTCTCCGGCAGAGTTATAGGCCATTACCTTTAAGAAATTTGATCTTCATCTAAATCTTTCTCACAATTTATAAGTTTGTCAATATATTTTAAATGTCTTTCTTTAAATAATTAATATAACATATAATAAATATTAACAAACTATTTGTAGTAACACTTTGTAGTTAAATTTGTTTAAGTATATTGTATTTTAAGTTTATTAAATATGTTCTTAGTAATTCATATAGAAATGTAAATAAAGAACTTTCTTTTTCAGCTTTACCTTTACGTAATAATATGTATCTGGCTGCAATCCAACAACAAGTGACCAAGGACGAGTAGTGCGTGATAAATAATAAGTAGCATCCTCTTCGGAAATAGTCTTCTGCCAATATTTGATTCTGTGGCCGATCAGCTTGCCTCGCACTCGCTCGCGAGTCTGCTCAATAGGCTGCCAAGTAACGTTCAAGCTGGTGCTGTTATAACTCATGGAGTACACTAGTTGCGGCGCAACTTGTGGCATGTCTTCCGCGCTGTAGACTGTCTCTATATTAGATACAGGTCCCTCGCCCATTGCATTGATCGCTTGTATTTTCACTTCGTATTCTGTGTAGTAATACTGCTGTGGAATCGGCACGACACTACTACCGATATTGCCGTATTCCTTCAGAGATAACGACTGAAATTCCTTTTCATATCCTTTGCGACGCCAGAATATCTTGTAATAGACTTCAGGACCGTTCTGATCGGACGGATTGAGAGGATCCCAAGTGATCGTGAGATCACCAATTTTTCCTCCACCACCGCTAATATTCGATGGTGCTTTCGCAGGTTTATCGGACGGAGTGCTGTATCGAGGTGAGGGTAACGATGGCGGGCCGTAACCAAATTCATTGAAGGCAAGCACACGGAATTCGTAAGTGGAATAAGGATTCAGAACATTCTCGAGATTCGCCTCTTTTCGGCCATTGTATCTATCCGCTTCAAAAGCCGTAATATCTAAAAGTAATCATATACGTGTTTATGTTATTAGACTAAAAAAGAAAACAGATATAATGAAGAAGCGTTGGAATATTTAATTTGGAATATTAATATTGGAAGCATCATAATTATTAAATACTCATTGTTGAAATCGTTTCTGTAAGAAATCATAATTATGAAATAGTAAACTTACTTTCTACGAGAGAAAACCACGTTTGATTCCAATCTGTTCGCGCACTGATTGTATACATAGTTATTGGTTTGCCATTCATAGCACCATCGCTCCATCGTAATGTGGCTGAAGTTTTAAAGATATTCATAACTTGTACTCCACCAGGTGGTCCCGGTGGTCCCTGTATGATCAGATTAAGCTTGCTCGATATTGCGCCAACGGCACTTTTCAAGATACATTCGTATTCACCAGCTTCAGTGAATGTGGCATTTATAATATTCAAATATTCGCCATCGATATTTAATCGCGGATTATTCTGCAAATCCTTATCACGAATACGCATACCATTATGCGTCCAAATATACGCTATATCCAACATTTCGTCAATATGACCCAAACAGTGTAATGTCAGATTATTATTATAATATAGAATTATCTGTGATGGCAATCTTTGAACAAATTGTGGTCCACCTGCATGTATAAACAATTTTATATAATTACATATGTAAATTAAATTTATATATAAATTAATTGTTATATAGAAAACTCAAATTTTTACGATATAACGCAAATTTCAATATAAATATCAAATTTATTTTTTTGATTATACACACACATATATATATATATGTGTGTGTGTGTGTGTGTGTGTGTGTGTGTGTGTGTGTGTGTGTGTGTGTGTGTGTGTGTGTGTAACCAAATATACAATTTAATACAATCTGTTAATATCTTTTTGCATAAATATGTCTTCTTATAAATTCAAAATTTCCTTGAGTAATCTTTGATCATCAAATGATTGATGCTACTTACGTAGCACGATCAGTCGTCCACGAGTTTCATCATTGCCATACTGATTCGTCGCTGTGCACACGTATGTCCCTTCGTCGTCTCGTGATACCGGACTGATAATAAGATTTCCAGTTTCTAGAATTCTTCGCCTACCGCCCGATCCGATTATATTCCCATCTTTCTTCCAAATAAATTTCGGCCTAGGTGCGGCTTCGGGATTGCACACAATAGTAACGTTACCTCCTTCCGCCGCATATGTCTCAGATTCCATAGGACGTTTCTTGAAAGAAGGTTTCAATGCTGAAATATCAAAAAGATATTACATAATGTCATATATTTACATAATAACATAAAGAACTTAATAATTCGTTATTTTTCATTCACATTGCACAGTTGAATATTGAAAGAGAATATATAAGTACTCACATAAGACTCTAAGTTGAGCCGATGAATACGTTGTTTTCAACTGATTCCTCGCGCGGCATTGATACATGCCTTGATCCCTTTCAGAATCCACATGGCGTATATTTAGTACGTTATCTTGTATAGTATAATGATCTCTCTCTTCAGGTGATAGAGTATACATGTCTAAGAGTTTTCCGTTTTTAAACCAACTATAAGTGGCATCCGGTATGCCAAATGCTTCACAGGTCCAAGTTAAATCCGCATGATCATCCATATGCTTATCAACCAACGGGATAGTGAAATTAGGCGTCGCCTGTATGGTCAACTGCACAGAATTTTCGATGGATAGTCTGTCGTTATACACTCGGCAAACATATTCGCCTTGATCCTCCACGTGTACACGAGGTAATATCAATACCCGATTGAAACTTGCCGTATATGCTCCACGCGGCAAAATAGAACCTCTTTTTGTCCAATTGTATGATGGAACAGGACTAGGGAAGTAAATTATTTATTATATTCACAAAATCCATATATGGAGAGGTGAAAACCATAGTGATGTAAGTAACTTAATTACAATTTTAAAAAATTAAAGATTTTTTTCAATATATTTGGTTCAGTAGACTGCATCAATGATCTTAAATTGATAAGTTAAAAAAAATGGCTTACACCATTATAGCTTTCATCCCTCCATATAAGAAAAAACATCCACATATATATGTAAAAGAAATATAAGACAAAGTATTAATAATAACTTACTATCCAAACGCAATGCATTCCAATCTAACAGTTTCTCCAGCTACTGGTGCTTCTGGAAACGCTTTTGGAAAATTATTAGGAAATTTCAACTGCTGAAAAGAAGCTGAAAAATTTAGAAAATTATTTAATTATGTCGTTTTCTATTCTGTTAGATGCGTAAAATAAAATCCAAAATAATTACAGTGCATGTCCACTTTTAATGGAAAGAATGGACCATTACGTCCGATATCGAATGCAATATTCTGAACGTAGCAAGAATAATTTCCTCGATCAATTGTTTCCAATGCAGAAAAGTAAAGCGCTCCATCATGTGAGACAAATACGCGTTTATCCTCCTCGACGAAATTGGGAAAGTATTCACGCACCCAATAATATGATACATCTGGAAAATGCTGTGGTGGGTCGCAATACATTACTTTACCCCAATGATTATCTCCGCGTTCTTCGGAACGTTTTAAATTAAACTCATTGATGAATCCGAATGACAGTTCAGCGCTCTCAGAAATAATCGTGCCAAATTTGTTAGTTGCCTTACAATGATACAAGCCAGAATCTATTTTCTATAAACAATAAATAATGAAATCATTGATGTGTTTCATTAATTTATATATTAACTTAATATATTAATTTATATCTCAACATAAGTTTTAAAATAACATATAATATTTAAAAAAGAAATTAAAAAAGATCTCTTACCGAATCTGGATCATAGATGATAAGTGTCCCACCGCTTACAGTAAATTTTCTGTCTAAAAGAGGGTCAATTTTCATTTCAACAAGTAGATCATTTACATATGTCTCCTTGAACCATTCATAAGTAGGTGTAGGATAACCACCTGCCAAACAGCTTAGAGAGACATCATTTCTTACATTTCTCTTTGACTGATCGAATACTTTGTTTATGGGCTGCTTTATAAAATATGGTCCTCTTGGTATTTGAAGTGGGTTGTCAATGTTGATTCCATATTGATAAGTACGATCCTCTTCTACCAAATTGTGAAGAGTAGCAATAGGTGCTTCACAGATATACAACAATTCTTCTCTACCAGTAACCTTTTCTAGTCCCCAACGCTGGAGACTATTGGAATAGGAATACGCTAAATAATCTCTTCCTAGTATATTGTCTACAGGCTCAGGTAGAAAAGCATTATCCATGTTTATCAATGTCGTACTGTCTGCCTCGTTTATCCATAGGCCACTTTGGACTTTGATTCCAGTGTACCATCTGCGATGTTGTGGATCTTGCCACAACAACTGATAGAGTATGAACCCATGCTCCTCCATTGTATTAATAGTAAGCAGATCACTTTGGAATGCTTGACAATTTCTACGTGCATCTTCTCGTGGTCTCAGCGGACTTTTGACAAAACGATAACACGACTCTTGGAATTGTATCCAATGCTGGGGACACTTGTACTCTTCTCCATATAAGATATTTTGTGCAAATGCGGGAAGTGAGAGGATTAGCGAGAACACCGCGGCAATTAATAAATGAGACATCATTGCGGACATCTTGTAACTATACAACAGACATTTTATAATTTCCAGATTCAAGATTCAAGTATTTTATTAATTTCTCGATTGAGAATGTCACATTGAAATGTGATTTCGAGAAATTCAACAGAACTGACAAAGCGAAACTCTTGAAGATACTTTCTGACGATAATCACCTTGTTAATTCATGATATTCTTGTTCGTATGTTTCGGCGGACGATTATTCAATTGAAGCACTGCAAATGTGGATATTGGATTCACTTAAATGTATTAGATCTTATGTAACGAATAAAGCTTTCGAAGAAAGATAAAATTAAAAAAATACGTTAAATAAAATCTCGAGTTTTGAGTCAGCAACCTGCGACGCTACATCGCTAGCTAGACACTCCCTGTGACGAATGACGAACAGTTACGGAATTCAACGAATGTTGACGAATGTTAATTTCCGTAATTGCACCTTGTTTACTTGTACTTTTTGCACACGAAGTGAAATAGGCATATGCGTGAATTCTTTTTCTTTTTTTTTTTTTTCAGATAAGTAAAGAAATGCTAAATATTATTGAGGTTAGATTTTGGCGTCTTAAAACATCTTAAAATATGCCCACAGACTATTTAGAGATTAAGATTAAAATTGAATTGGAAGTTGATCACCAATCAAAGCAAAGTTTATTAAATTTGAAATTATTAGTTTTCTTACTAGTCATTAATTTTTAATTATTATTTAATAATAGATCCCAATAATAGGTTAGGTTCTAATAATAGGTTCTATTCTTTTCAGTTAAATTTTTTATATTGTTAATTTTCTCTTTTTTTCTTTCCACGTTAGAAAGAAGAGAAAAGACGAACTAATTATAAGATAAACGGTACAAGAAGTTCAGTTAAAAAGAACAGACCTTGTGAATTTTTTAATATATTTTCTAATTTTTCAAACTTTTGTTCTTCTTTCTTATCTTTTTATTCTCTTTCTTCTAATTTTCTTTATATGTATGTTGGCTCAATCGGCTATCGTATGTAACATGTTTGTGAATCCTGTGAATCCTTTTAAATTAGTATACGGTCGCCACTCTATATAGTGTGTCCATGATGGTGACTCGCAAAACCTCTTGAATACTCATCTTAGTAACCTCAAACTTCGAACTACAGAATTGAAGAAGAGATCGTGTATTTGTTTCATATATTTGTGTATAAAATAAGTGAATAAAATGCCGGAAAGCACCAAAATAGAAGCAAAACCGGTTAAAGAAGTGAAGAACGGCAAAGAAGACGATAAAAATGAACTGGTAAGAAATTAACCTACATTGGATACTGTTGCGTTGTCATCGAACAGCGACATTTTAATATCGTTGATTAAATCTACATTTGCAATTCTTGCGTCAGTATATAAATAAAATTATTAATTCAACGTTTTTCCTATAATTTACATTAAATTGAAGTAAGCTATCTTTGTCTTGTAATAACTTGTCATTAGATGGTTCGTTATTCTTGCAATTTCTTTTGTTTTTTTCTCTATAGTGACTAATAGTGACCCCTTATTTTATGAATGTATGTTTCTTAAAACACTTATATTTTTTTTAAATATTAGACAGTATATTTTGATATTTTGCAATCTAATATATTTAGAGGAGAAAATTAGATATATATAAAACAAAATAAAAATTGTATATAAAATATCAAATAAAAACTTGATTTTGTTCTTTAGTCAGAAGAAGATAAGCTTCTACAGGAAGAATTAACTTTACTTGTGGAGCGCCTCCAAGATGCTAACACTAAACTACACTATCCTGCCTTAGAATCCTTGCGTTCACATATTCGTGCATCAACAACATCAATGACAAGTGTTCCAAAGCCATTGAAATTTATGCGACCTCACTATGATACTATGAAAAATATACATGAAAAAATGATCAATGTAAAAAATAAGGAATTATGTTCAGATGTTATTTCCGTTTTGGCAATGACAATGGGTGAAGGCCGAGAGTGTTTAAAATATAGACTAACAGGTTCGGCACTGGCAATTGGTGAATGGGGACACGAATACGTTAGACATTTATCAGGAGAACTAGCAGGAGAATGGGACGAGGTAACAGGTGACAACGTTGAAGCAACGAACAAGAAACTTATCGCTCTGGTGCACGAGATTGTACCCTACAACATGGCACATAATGCAGAAACAGAAGCATGTGATCTTCTAATGGAGATTGAGAGGTTGGACTTGCTGGAACAGTACGTTGATGAAAGTGCTTATCAGCGAGTATGTCTTTATCTTACAAGTTGCGTATCATATGTAGCTGATCCAGAGAACAGCACCCTTCTTCATGTCGCCTGCAAGTTATATCGTAAATTTGGTCAATATCCGCAAGCAATTAGGCTGGCGATGCAACTGAACGATTTGCCACTTATTGAATCGATCTTCACAAACTGTCGAGATCTGTAAGTATAAAACTTACTTTTTCTGATCTTTTTGTTTAGATGACTTTTTTTGATCTTTTTGTTTAGATAACTTTTTATGATCTTTTTGTTTAAATCTTTTTTAATCCTCCATCTGCAAACTGCTTCTTTTTTGGAACAAGCGAAATTTCACTTTCCAATTTTACTTTCGTTTTTGCTCAAATTTCAATTTTTATTAAATAAAAGTTTTCACATTTGAGTTAAAAACTATTTGATAATATAATAGAGATATCGAAAAATAACCCTGAATTTTTTTGAATGTCTAGAACAATAAAAAAATTTGCACTAAACAAAGAGTCCAAATTGCCATTGGGGCAATTAATAACTTTTTCTTATTATTATTATTGAATAATGATTAATATTTTCCAAGTAGAAGGTTCAACTCTTTATGTTTGATTTTTTAGTTCTGTGCAAAAGCAACTGGCCTTTATGCTAGGTCGTCAACAAATCTTCCTGGAACTACATGAAGCTACGATAGAAGACGATGATCTCTTTGAGATAATGTCTAACTCGCACTTGAACAATCACTTCCTGAATTTGGCACGTGAATTGGATATAATGGAGCCAAAGACACCTGAGGATGTCTATAAATCTCACTTAGAGAACTCGCGACCACCATTTGGTGGCGGTCAAGTTGATTCAGCACGGCAGAATCTCGCAGCAAGTTTCGTCAATGGTTTTGTAAACGCTGCGTTTGGTCACGATAAACTGCTGATTGAGGACGGTAACAAATGGCTGTATAAAAACAAGGAGCATGGCATGCTGAGTGCGACTGCATCCCTAGGTCTGATCTTACTGTGGGACGTTGACGGTGGCCTGACGCCAATCGATAAATATTTATATTCGTCGGAAGATTATATCAAGTCTGGCGCTCTATTGGCTTGCGGAATTGTCAATTGCGGCGTCAGGAACGAATGTGATCCTGCCTTAGCTTTGCTTTCCGATTATGTGTTACATAGTAGCAACACTATGCGCATTGGTGCCATTGTCGGTCTCGGTATTGCGTACGCCGGTTCAAACAGAGAAGGGGTGTTAGGTTTGCTGACACCGGTTCTCAGTGACACCAAGTCGAGCTGGGAAGTCTTGGGTATGACTGGTTTAGCATTAGGAATGGTTGCTGCCGGTTCTTGTAACGCTTATGTCACTACAGCGATTATGCACACGTTAATGGATAAGTCGGAATCTGATCTCAAAGATACATACGCGCGATTTTTGGCACTTGGTTTGGGATTGTGCTTCCTAGGTAAACAGGAAGCGGCAGAAGCAATCATAGCAGCTTTAGAGATCGTTCATGAGCCATTCAGATCGATGTCGACAACACTGGTGGAGGTATGTGCATATGCTGGTACAGGAAATGTCCTCAAGATCCAACACTTATTACACATCTGCTCAGAGCATTATGAATCGAGTAATGAGAAGGAGGAAAAAAGCGAGCGTAAAGACAAAGATAAGAAAGAGGAGAAGAAAGAGGAAAAAGAGAAAGATCTCAGTTCTAGGCAGGCTATCGCCGTTCTTGGTATTGCCCTGATCGCTATGGGAGAGGAGATTGGTGCCGAGATGGCTTACAGAACCTTTGGCCACTTGCTACGTTATTGCGAACCCGTGATTCGCCGTTCGGTACCACTCGCCCTAGGTCTTATCTCTGTATCGAATCCAAAACTAAACATCTTGGATACGCTATCAAAGTTCTCGCATGACAGTGATCCCGAGGTAGCGCACAACGCAATATTCGCCATGGGACTGGTCGGTGCCGGCACGAATAATGCGCGATTAGCCGCCATGCTGAGACAGCTGGCTCAATTCCATGCGAAGGATCCCAACAATCTCTTCATGGTGCGCATCGCACAAGGTTTGACGCATCTGGGTAAAGGCACGCTCACACTGTCACCTTATCATAGTGACAGACAGCTGCTTAGTCCTGTTGCTCTAGCTGGTCTTCTATCGACGCTGATCGGTTTCCTGGACGTAAAAAACAGTGAGTATATTTTTGATGCAATAGATATAATACAAAGATATGTTCTTCGATAACTATTTCATTACTAGCAAGCAGATAAGCTATTCTTGTTATGAATTATGAAGATACAATGAGTTTGACAATCAATTTCCAGAGATTTTCTCTACAACAAAAGAGAATCTTCACTATTTTCTTATATCTCTACAGTTGATCAATCAGTAATTCTTTAAATTCTCACAGATTTTCATATTAAAAATAATATAAATAAATCAGATATAATATATTATAATAAAATAATATAATAAAATTAATCAGATATATTACAATATAAATAATATCAATTCTTTTCTTATAACTTACAACAAATTAATAAATAGTAAAACTTAGGTTAATATATTAAACGAGCTATAGTTAGGTGTAACTATAATAAATAATATTTATTAATCACAAATTATAATTTTCCGACAATAAGTTTATTTAAATGGTACGTGATTTGACCATATTTTTGACTATATTTAATCTTCATCAGTCGCAGAAATACATAAATATCCAAATATCTAATTATGTTAACATATTATGAGGATCATCTGACATTCGAGTTACAATAGATAATATAACAGATTGCTAAGATCATCTCACCTTCATGTTACAAAGGATGGTATATCGTAATCATATCATATGTAATCAAACTTGATAAAAATAAACGATGTAGTGATGCAAGACCGATCTTAATTGTAAGAGAATATAAACGCAAATGATATCATATATATGTCAAAAAGTCAAAAGACAAAAGAATTAAGCGCTATCATTTTTGTTATTATTAGAAATTAAGGATGCGTTCCGATATTCACTGTTGAAATTATATAGTATATGTTACGTGTATTATAGATTTTCAGCACTGGCAGTGAATATCGGAACGCATCCTAAATTTAACAGATAAACATATAAAAGAACAATTAAATGTAAATAAATTTAAAAAAAGACACCTCTTTAGACATATATTTATCTGTTAAATTTAGGGTGCGTTCCGATGTACGTTTCACTGTCAGTGCTGAAAATCTATAACGCATATAGTTTCCTTAATTTTTAATAATAACAAAAACAACAACGCTTAGTTCTTTTGACTTTTTGACATACATTTTTGACATAGTACCATTTATATTTATATTCTCTCACAGTTAAGATCGGTCTTGTATCAGTGAATATAACTGATTCTAAATTCTATATTACAATTTTAATAGACTGCTACTAACCTGCCATTATATATAATTTATTTACCTTCATATTAATGAAAAGGGCTCCGCACAATAAAAAGAACAGGGAACAGAGAATAAGAATTTCAACTTATCAAAAACTGTGTATTCCACAAGTACATGATTTCTGATAGGTTGAAATTCTTATTCTCTGTTCTCTGTTCCTTTTATTGTACGGAGCTCCTAAGTGTTGCATAACTTTTATTCTTTATTCTTTGATAATTATTTAATTTTCTTAATTGACATTATAAATTTAAAGCGTTTGTTATTTATGTTTCGCATTGTACTTTTGTTCTAATGAAATTTTTGTATGTACACGTACATAAAGTTATAACTTATTATCAGTTTACCATATATTTTTAAGTGTTAAAGATAGTTTTTAAGTTACAAACTATTAATGTCTTTATAACTTCAATTTTGACGATAATTTATTCTATTTAGTTTATTTACCAATATTATTAAGGACGTACATTTTGTATGATTTGACATCAAGCTATATCATTAATATGACTGGAATTTATTCATACTGACTGCCGTTTCTCGCTATTAACCGATGAATTGGTTCGAAATCATAATTCTTACATCGTTTGTTTTTATCAAATTTGACTACATATGATATATTCTTTGTAACACGAATGTGAGATGATCCTTATATGTTAATATAATTAGATATTTGGGTTTTTATGTATTTCTGCGGCTGATGAGGACTAAGTATAGTCAAAACGTACCGTTGAAACTTATTGTCGGAAAATTATAATTTGTGATTAATAAATATTATTTAGTTACACCTAACTATAGCTCATTTAATGTATTGACCTGGGTTTTATTATTTATTAATATCAGATATAACTTGTCATTATTAATTTTTATTGTTATAATATATATTTTCAGTTATTCTCGGACGTTCACATTATCTCTTGTATACACTGGCTGCTGCAATGCAACCCAGAATGCTAGTAACATTTGATGAGGACCTGAATCCACTGGCTGTACCAGTAAGAGTTGGACTTGCCGTCGATGTTGTCGGCCAAGCAGGCAAACCGAAGACCATCACAGGCTTTCAAACGCACACCACTCCGGTGTTGTTGGCATATGGTGAGAGAGCGGAACTTGCAACCGAGGAATATGTACCACTAACACCAATTATGGAAGGTTTTGTAATCTTAAGAAAGAATCCAGACTTTATACCTTAGTCATCGTAATAATTTTGTCGATCATCAATGTACCTCGTACTGAATTACTTATAAGACAGAATAATATAATAAAAGTATCTCATTTCATTTTACATATACGAAAAACGCAATATTCTTCACAAACTTCCTTTTTTGTAAAATCAAGACATGTTCCGCAATATTTTCGTTACGTTGTGCAGAAAGGAATACAAGGCAATGATATATTTTCTATTTAATAGTAAAATACACAGATTTTAATAATAAAAAATACTGTATAATGTATAAAATCTCATTCGGCACGAATTTTGTACGCATTATACATACATCGTAAAAAAAATCAATATAAAACAACAGTATTTTATACTGCATTCTTAGTAATAACAATATTTTTTGTAAGTAGCAGTCAGCATGGTGTACGCAAGTCTCATGTAAGTCGTCACCATATCGGCATAATTTAAGCCTGCACAACTTGCTGAATACGTTATCCGCGGGCAAATTTTCTTTAAAATAGAAATTTGCATACGTATCGACGATACATGTAGCAATAAGTGTGCTAGAGTATTATTTGATCGAGTTGTCGAATTTGCTCCGGTGGAGCAGCTAGTTATGCAGACTTGATATAAATTACATCCTAATATTTTCTATATTTTGCCGCTATCTTTTTAACTGAAAAATGTAAAAATAGAATTACGATCATGTTAATTTGTTAAAATGTACGTATCGCGCAAAATACGCATAAACAAAAGTGTATTGTATTATGTCAATAAAATACATTAATCGTACTTTAAATAATACTTTTATAAAAAAAACTTGCGCTATAATTATTATAATAATGTAACTTTTATTCTTATCGCGATTGTTTACTTTTAATATCTCTATATAAAAATACAATGAATGTTTAAGTCATTACATTTATGTTTTATATTGGCATCATAAAGTTCAGCTATATATAAGAAGAACAGGCCTATTAATACGGACAACTGGAATTTATATACTCTCTTATTGACATATTATTCCACATTTCTCTTACTTTTGTTGTTTTCATTGAGATGATTTTTTTGAATTAATAAAATTGAAGTCACACTATAAGAAAAATACTTAAATATATCCGCATAGAAATAAAGAAAAGAGATACAATGAAAAATAATAATAAAAATAGTATTATAGATTTTCTATGTACAGCATTTAAAAATTTTGCACAATTTGTAAAATTTTGGCATCATTTATGTAAATCATGATAATAAGTACGCTGTATACATCTATCAAAAAAAGAAATAGGATGACGTTTCTAAGAGTAAGAGTAAAGCTTAGAGAAACCTCTTTAATAAGAATTTGGACATGAGCAACAGTTTTGTATGCAGAGTAATACTTTTAACAAAATTGAGAGGGAAGAACATTTACTATTTTTTTCTCCTACTATCATTTCCTTATTTCTCTCTCTCTCTCTCTCTCTCTCTCTCTCTCTCTCTCTCATTCACTCACTCACTCTCCGAAATTGTTAAAACCAGTCAAAAATGACTTTCTCATGTCCAAATTCTTATTAGATTTCCAAGAGGAATTACGTACACAAACCGCCGGCAGTCTTATACACTATAAAAAATTAAAAAAAAATTTTTTTTCATTGTCTTTGTATCTCTTAGATTATTATTAATCATCAATTAACTCTTCACCCATCTGACTTAATTATGGAACGTGATAATGGCAGTATTTCAAACATTAAACATAAGCTAAAATTCAATGTCTAAACAGGAAGTTGCCATTACTACTAAATATTTCATATTATCATTAATTTTCTCTATACTTAATAATAACAATTTTAAATCTCTTAATTTATATACAAGATGTAATATAAAGTCAATTGCTTTAAAGTACTAAATTCTTTTCAAGTGAATCTCGGCTCTCATGTTACATCCTATGTAATTATGAATACAGCACCTATTCGAATATACTAGTGTCTTACTCTGTAAAGATACTTGGCAAGTTGTAATCTTACATGTTTAAAAACATGTCTAAAATAATATACTTTAATTTTACATTTCTAGATTGTTTCATTTATATAATTCGCTATTGTTTTATCTACTTATAATGTACTTAAGTTATTCGTTCAATATATATAGCAGCCATTTGAACTATTTTCATATATAAAACTTCACAATCGCTTTTAATACTTCTTTAGAAGACTAATATCAAATATTTTTTTAGCACTTATGTGAAAGGCCTTAATATTGAGTACAGTTTAAGTTAAATTTTTTTTTTAAGCATAATAAAAGAAATATGCTTTTTATCATTTGATAATAAAAATATGAACAGTCTCGTAGTAAAATAATAATATCTTCTGCATCAAAGATCGCAAAATAAATCACTATCATGTATTAAGTGGTACTCACCACTTAATTCTTATGTCCTGAGATTATATCTGCAAAAAACAAGCAATTGTGATGATTTCTTAAAACAATGGCTGTGTTGAAGCCATTCAAACTGGACGAAGCTGCTAACTTTCGATGCAATTGATTGAATCTATAAGAACTAATCATGTTCAATTGCTGGACAAGTAGGCTAGCTGTTTTGTTTGCTTAAACATGCCCCCAATGTTTCGAGGAAATAACGTCTTATCTTTTTAAATAAATGGCAGTAAATTCAGTTTCATCAATCAACAGTAATTTGTTTCCATATCTCGATGGACAGTCACAGGTGCTAAAACATGATGTGGTGATCCTAAATATGTCGTAGGAGAAGGCACTCCGATGCTGGATTGTTTAGTCAAATCCGATTCGACGTCATTTTCAACGGCTAATAGAGGTTCGGAAGCGAAAGTCTGTTGTTCAGAATCATCGTGAGGTGTCATTGTGCTATATCCATGATCACTGTCCCCACCAGGTGGTCTTCTGTAATTAGTAGAAACTCTGTACGGTGATATACGCGCTACATTGTCTCTCACGAGACAATCTAAATTATTTTTAATCTGATCTAATTCTGCAGGTTCCGGATCGCCATCGATATGCGTCATACGCAATGTATCGGGTGAAGTATGAATATGTAAACATTGATGCTCTAAACCCAAATGCATTGATCGGAGTCTATAACAAAACACAATGAAACCTAGAATCAAAAACAGTGCAAGAATTCCACCAGCTACCGGCCCAATTGATGGCCACTCTCGTATCGCGATCTCGTCAGTCGATTGCGAATCTGGAAACACATAATTTTGTTATCCAATGGTTAATGCAAATAAAACAAAAATAAAAAAAAAGACAAACTTACTATAAGTGCCATCGCCATAAGGTATTAAAGAACCGAAGATTCCTTTAAAACATATGGACATATCAGAGCAAAACGGTTGTTGCAAAGGAGTCTCTCCATCGGTGTCGACATGACACCATTGACAATCCGCTACACCTAAACAGTCTCTCTCCGTTATATATGATTTGCAATTGATAACTGGGCACGATTTCAAATTCATCGGCTCTATCCACGAAGTTTGTAAACTAGATCCTTGCTCATATATAGGTGGACAAGAATCCAAATTATCGATATTTTGTTGCATACAGCTAAAAGAATATAAAGAACATTCGCAAGGACATTCACAACCAGTTTGTTCCATACTTTTACAATTCAAACACGAATGATCCATCTGCAATATTTAATAAACAGATACAATATATTAAGAAATTTAAAAATGTTTTAGAAAAATTGTGAGCTTACCGTACTGCACGGACAAAAAGCTCTAAGCAAATTACACTGAGTAGTCATGTTCACAACACCAAGGAATACATTAGTTCCTGGTACAGCAGCTACCTGATATCTAACACAGTGCTCGCCGTGTGCCATATTAGTGAGCACCTCGTCGAGCGACGTATTAAATTGATAGTATCTCTGCACAGTACCGTCTAAGTAGCTGGCGCATGATTTTTTTTTCACGAACATTCCGTGATTCAATATGTCATTAGCCACTAAAAGTTCCTTATGTGTTAAATGTTGTTGTTCGATCTTGCCTGTTGCTTCTAACAGCTTCGGATGAGATACCAAATAGCCTTTATCATCCATCAAGAAACACTTTACAGTTGTATCATGACAGAATGGAAACATTTCCAACAACAATCTCATAATGTAACCCATTGTAACATCCATAGATAGAACAGCAATTGCGTAATCTGTACTTCCATTAATCCTCACAGAATATAATTTGATAGTTTGACTCAGAGTGATTACATAGCCTGATCCACCTGCATCTAAATAAGGTGGAGTTAAGATTATCTTATCAAGTTGTTCCAGTACCTTCCCATACCACATTCGCCTTTTAGGGTCAAAACCAGAATCTAATACCATCCCTGGAAATATTTCTAATACACCACTAACCGTACTGACAACATATCTAAAATCACAAAATAAAATAAATGTAAAGATATCTTATAAATTGATAATTATGTATAAAATTATATATAATTACTTGTAATTACCTTCTTATAATAAACTTATTTAATGGACTCTCGGTATGTTGCTTTTTAAAATGTTCTAAAACTGGTGCTAGCGTCGCTACATCTGATTTTACAGATGGATGTAAACCGGGATTAGCTAAAAGACCCGTTACATCTTTTAGATATGCCATATAGCTTTGTACATTCACGGTTGAACCTGTTTCTAGTAATTTTAATTGTTCCATTGGGGATTGAAAGCACCATGGTGATAAATAAATTACACCCGTTGCTAAAAAAAAAAGAAAGAAAAGAGTTTTTATAACATTTACAAATTTTACAAACGATAATGTAACTAGATAGTGTAAAAAATTTGATTTCTTTACATAAAGTTGTAATTTTGTTTCTATAAATGCAAAATATGTCTTTATCAATGACAGTTTGAAGCATAAGATCGAGGCGATGATGTAATATATTTGCCGGCAGTGGAGGCGCATTTCTCGCGACAGGCAATATTCCCTCCTCAATTGTTGATACCAAGCATATTATCAAATCATTATAATTTAAGTGTTTCCATCTATATCGCTTCTATATTGTATATTAAAAGAAAATATTCTGTATTTTAGTCTTTTCTTATCTTATCCTCAAATATATTTACAGATATATTATCTTACCTGTTCGCCTAATTTTGTCTTTACATTTATGATTCCTTTAAACTCATTTATCATCTTCAATATAGTTCGATTATCTATATTTTCAATGTCTTGCAAATGCACTTTAAGTGGTTGCTCAATCATTGTCTCAAATCTAGGAAAATTTTTATGCATCCAAACCACTCCTTTGCTATCGAAGAATATAGCATATACATTTGAACCAACATTAAAATACGTTATGTCATCGAGAAAATCACGTAGTTTTATATCTAAGGATAGTAACGCAGTCTCTTTAACTTGCCCGATAGATATCGTCATTGTCTTGCTATATGGCTCAATATATGGGTCTGATATATAAAAATCTTTCTTAATATGATCAGGACATTGCAAACAAGAAAATAGTTTTCCTATCTCATATCCAAGAACATTTTGCATTGGAAAAATAACAATACTGTCGTTTAATTTCTTAATAACAGTGGATGCTTGCTGATCTGAAAATACATTACGATATAAAAACATTTTTTGTATAATTAAAGTAATAAAACTAGCTTACCTGTGACAATAATAATTTTGAGATAAGCTTTAAACTGTTCCGAAATTATTTCAAAAATTCTTTGTGCATTTGATGTATTTTGTAATTTATTAGTTAAATGCAAAATAAGCACTTCACCTCTTAGAGTTTGTGTTAATTTTATAAAATCAATCTTCATCACTTCATTTGAATCTGAGAAAGAAAATTAAAAAAATAAAATTAACATACATTTTATAAACATGTATATTTTATTAATAGAAACGATAATAAGAATAAAACAAAATAAATTGAAGATAACTAGATAAAAATAAATCATGTATTACAAATAAAAAATCTAAAAATAAGAAAAAATATAATTACTCTTTGTTTATTTACCTATTCTAGTTAAACTATCGATATAACGAATCAATTGAAACTTATTAATATCTGTTGCCTTTAACAAGCTATCTTTACAAAGCAGGGGAGTAGTATGAGCAAGGCCCACAACGGTAACATTATCTGTTTCAGAAAGCATATCTATAATAGTTTTGGCTGTCAATTGAACCAAAGTTAGCTCAGATTCAGACATGAATGTGCCATGTTCCAAAAGTAAAATAACATTTTTTTCATGACAGTACTGGGATAATAAAAGAGGTCCAACATTATAAGCCAATGTAGGTGGTCCACACATTGTATCTGGTTCATTCATTGGCAGTATATGTATACTTTTCCACTCTTGATTTCTTAATTGCCTTGAAAGTTCTATAATCAAACTTAATAATATATCACATTATCTTGATAAGGAATAAAACTATATATTCAATAAAAAAATACCTTTTATGATATCCGTACATATATTTGAAACTCTGTTCATCTCCATCATATCGTAATCGACTAATTGACTAGAATAAATATTAGGCAGTGGACTGCGTGCCAATACGCGGTGTATGACTTCGTAGACTTGATTGAAAACATTGATATGCGCCGCTAATTTATTATTAAATTTGTCAACTAAGGCACTTAATTTTGTATCCAAATTGCTGGAAACATTCGTGAATTCTATTTTATTGATCATCTCCTGAAACGAGAAAGCGCCGAGTTCTTCGTCGACGACGGATCGCAGCATCTTCGACAGACGCATCACAACATCTCGCAGGCATGTGCCGTTTAGGGGTTCCGCTGGCACCTGTTTACGTATCGACTTGCCGAACTGACACCTGGCGACATCGTCATTAGAGGCTACGCAAAGATTTATCAGTATCAATACTGAACTCAAGTACAAAATCTTGTTTACAGCCATTCCAACGAAGCTTCGGCGGCAAGCGTCCTTCATCACAATCATAACCTTACGAATTCACGTTACAACAGCTCATGCCGGCAATAAATAAGCATTTCAAGCAGCGTCGTCGTGGATCGTGGACGTCGTGACTCGTGTATCGCGCGATTCTGGAAGCTTTCCGGATACCTTTACGCATGATCACGCATGATGCGCACTGATCGCATTTGACGCTTCAACGTCGTTTTGTTTCAGCACTTCGTACAATATGGCGTCTAAAAAAAAATATTTTATCATTAGTGATGTTTTTGACGAATACATATTTTTGATTCAACACCATTGAAAGCGAAGATGTTTTAAATAAAAATTTACAAATATTATTAATAACGGCAAATAATGATTAATCATGATTAATAAAATATATGTAAAGAGGTTATGGCAAAAACAAAAAAAAACTTAAAAATTATATAATTCATTCCTGATTTCTCGAAAAATGAATTTAAGAAATATTTTAGACAAGACAAAGAAAATACATGTACAGGAACAATAATTATTAATTTCAATCAAAGATGAAGATATAATAACTTCTTCTGATAATCGCATCTAGATATCCATACATCATGACCTTTTGTTTCTGGACAAGTTCAATTTTTTAAATTAACTGCGTTAAAAAATTTTTTTTATTATATCGAAACATTTTATATATTTTAAATATTTTTTAAAATTTATATTATTTAATTAATATATATTCTATTTTTTTAATATTAATTATTTTATATTATCAGTTTAATTTTAAGTGCTGCCGGCAGACGGCGAAAAAAACATCACGTCGAAGTTCGAATGTTGAAGCGGTTGGAGCAGCGACGACGCGTTTCTCATCTTCGGTTTTCGTAATCGTGGGATGTTTCGGCCCGTGCTACGCGAGCTCAACAAACATCCAATGTGGCGTTTGAGTTTGGCAGGTTATGGATTGAGGTTTCGGGGTGTGGCATCGTTATTCGGCGGGTCCCTGGGACGTTGCGAAACAGCGGCAGTAGCGGCGCGATTGGGCGCAATGTCGCGTTGTTGAGATACATTCGAGGTGCGCGCGACGATCGCAAAGTGTCCGTGCACGCGAGATTTCTTCCGCTCGTGTATATCTTTTTTTTTTTTTCTTAATGCGGATGCTCGAGATCTCGGTACGTTACTATTGCAACTCCACGGTTTGACGTTTGTTAACGTTTTCGTGTTCTAACAGCGCAAGAGAGATTGTAACGTGGAATTAATCGCAAAAGCTATGTCCGGAATGTCTTCGCGTCAATCCCCGCGTTAACGCGCTCTCCTAACGTTTTTGACGCAGGATAGAACGAGTTGCTGAACCGCAACAACGAGGCAGGCCGTAGTCCATGAAATCACGTGTAATAAACACGACGTGGGATGTTGAGCGCAACCACCCCCACTCAGCCCCACGAATATACCGAGATGTCTCGGCTAGCCGACTACTTTGTCGTGGTCGGCTACGATCACGAGAAAGAAAGTAAGTCGTTGTCGAGATGCACTTGACATTCGTCGTTAGGTTCTACATTCAACATTTTTGTGTTCTTACTCAGTATTTTTTAGAATTCGATTTTTCCATCAAAATTAACAATATGTAGACATTGAAGAAAGGTCACTTAAGTAAAGTGTTGAAAATAACATGTAGACTGCTTTCCTTTTAGGAGATGCTTGGTTTTCCAGCAGGAGACACAGTGATCATTTCATCTTTGTTTAACATTAATAAACAAATAATGTTATACTGTATCGTCTTTATCTCCTGCTGAAAAGAATCCACAAGTGCTTTCTATTTATCAAAACTTAGATAATTCTTATTTGTGATGTCACAACTCCAATTGAATACACATTCCTTTTCATTCTGACAAGTAAGATTTAACTGAGTTTTTACCTACAATCTGACCATGAGACTATGTGTTTTACTGAGTCTTGTTAACATTAAAAGTAAGATTATAAACCTGTTGTTATGCAATAACTTGTCATCAAAGCAAATAATTACTTGTGTGAAAATGCAAAACAACTATATAAATATGATTCTATTCTTTGATATTTTTCAAAACAACACAAATGACATAGTAATACAGTGAAACATTTTATTTTTGTTTAATAAACACTAAGGATGTAATGATTCAATGTATTATACTGTGTCAACTATATCTCTTGCTGAAAAGCATTTCATGGCATCCCATATAAGACAGAATGACACTTATATTGACTGTATCTTCTAAAAGGAAAGTAGTTATAGTTTAACTCTCTCTATATGTACAGCAAATTCTTGGCTAATCTGTAATTATTGTTGCATTAGCTAGCATTAACAAATATATAATACAAATATATAATGCATTTGTTTATATTGCATGTGTTGTCATTACAGGGGGTGGTGTAAGTAGTGGAGTTATATTACAACGATTTCCAGAGAAAGATTGGCCAGATACACCTTTCATTGAAGGAATAGAATGGGTAAAACTATTTCTTTTTGAAGATTCGTTACATTGTCATGTTATTTACTCATGTATTATCTTATAGTTTTGTCAACCACAAGGATGGGCTTTATCAACGGAAAGGCAAGAGCCACGCTTTTTTGTTTCAATATTGACAGATATAGATGCAAATCGACATTATTGCGCTTGCATGTGCTTCAACGAAACCGTATCGATCGTGCCAAGCAAACCCGTGGATGAGGAAGAGGATCCCGTAGATGGAGATAGTCGTCCCTTGGTCAGGGCGATACCCGCCATTGCACATCATAGCATTATGTACGCACCTAAATGTCTGGTGCTGGTTTCCAGACTCGATTACATAGAAACATTTAGAGTATGTGAATATTTATACATTTAATATAAGATCTGTTTTTTCTATAGCTGAACTAGTATACATTTTTAAAAACTTAAAATAAAATAGGTATATGTTTAATATTTGATGAAAACGAGAGTTCTAGTACAGAAATAAAAAACAGATCCGTAATTAATATCTCATCAGCTGTGCTTTTCATCAATTTAATAATGATTTCTTATTCTTATAGAACTGTCTTGGCATTATATACACGGTGTACGTAGAAAATCTTGGTATACCGTTAGAGACGTTAGTTGGAAACATATTAGGATGTATCCAAGTACCTCCTGCTGGTGGGCCACAGGTACGATTCAGCATTGGAGCAGGGGATCGTCAAGCGCTTCAACCACCAATTAGTCCTTCTCTTCCTATAACTCATACTAGTGTAAATTTATTATTTCAGCAATTAGGTAAGAATATAATAAAGCACGCAATTTGCAATAATTAACTGTTGATATATATATATATATATATATATATATATATATAAAATGTAATTATCTGACACATAATTATTTTTAGGTATTCGCAATGTGTTAGTATTATTTTGTGCAGTTATGACAGAGCATAAGATACTTTTCCATTCTGCCAGTTATTCTCGATTGACCGAAGGGTGTCGTGCCCTGACAGCATTGATGTATCCATTCAGATATTCACATGTTTACATTCCTCTTTTGCCAGCGGCTTTAGTTGAAATACTCAGCACTCCAACACCATTTATTATGGGTGTACACAGTTCGTTAAAACACGAAGTTGCTGAACTTGTAAGACTAATTTTTATATGTATAATTTCGAAAAATTATTTTAATTCAAATGCTTATTACGATTTTTACAGATGGATGTAATAGTCGCCGATCTGGACGGAGGTTCGTTGACAGTTCCGGATGGTGTTTCGCTTGCTTTACTACCGGAACCATTACTCTCGCAGACGCAAGATGCGTTATCCCTAGTGTTACAGCCAGAATTGGCATGCGCGGATTACGCATTTCCTCCACTTGCTACCAGGGCTCCACATTCTCCTATGCTCGATAAAGAACTCAGGGCGGTATTTATGAGAACCTTTGCTCAATTGTTGCAAGGATACCGTAGCTGTCTGACGTTGATACGAATACACCCGAAACCTGTTATCACTTTTCACAAAGCCGCGTTTCTAGGAGAGAGAGGTTTAACCGACTGCGATTTCACCACGAGAGTTCTGGATTGTATGTTTTTTACATCTTTTATCGCAGAAAGAGGTCCACCGTGGAGACCTTGCGATGTGTGGGATGAATTATACAGTAATTTGAGTGATCAGCTGAAGCAGGAAACGCAGGATCATCGAGTCATTTTGACACATATCCAAGAACTAGCTCAACAGTTATATTTGAATGAAAATCCGAATCCTCAACCGTACGTACAAAAAATCCTAAAGCCACCCGAGGGCGCGTTTGCGAGGATTCACCAGCCTCTCTTGCCACGTATCAATCCAGAGCAGGTTCAAGCGATCATCGATGAAGGTCTTGCGAAGAATAATCTTAAAGTCAGATTATCATCCTTGCGTCCGATTCAACCTCGCATCGTGCCTATAGGTCCGCACATTTCATTTGTTCATGACACTAGACACCTAGTTAGCAATTCAGCTCGTAGATTAGAAGTATTACGCAATTGCATCAACTGTATATTCGAAAATAAGATTTCGGATGCTCGCAAGACGTTTCCAGCCGTCTTGCGAGCTTTAAAAAGCAAAGCTGCTCGATTAGCACTCTGCATGGAGCTGTCGCAGCATGTAGTCGGAAACAAGGCTATGTTGGAACATCAGCAATTCGATCTAGTGGTACGTCTGATGAATTGCGCGCTGCAAGACGATTCGTCAATGGATGAGCACGGAGTCGCCGCTGCACTACTGCCACTCGCCACAGCGTTTTGCAGGAAGTTATGCACCGGCGTAATTCAATTCGCATACACTTGCATCCAGGAGCACCCGGTATGGCAGAATCAACAGTTTTGGGAAGACGCTTTCTATTTAGACGTGCAGAAAGACATCAAACGTTTGTATCTGCCAGGTGATAATTCGCCGCCTAGGCTCATAAACGACGGTATTCTAAGTCCTATCAGTCCACGGGATGGTAAAGAGTTTCCATATCGTGACCGATATTCCATCTATCAAGTTCAGGAACCCTCGGCGTTAGAGATAGCTGCGGATCAGATGCGTATCTGGCAGTCCATCGATCTCGAGAAGCAGAAAGAACTTGTGAATAGTGAAGAGAGTACTATGTACAGCCAGGCTATTCATTACGCCAACAGAATGGTCTATTTATTAGTGCCGTTAGACATTGGTTCGAAAACGCATCGTCAGGATCACATCTACGATGAGGAACGTGCCAGTAATAGTATCACGAATAGCGTGGCGAGCGACAGCGGTGACGCCGAATCAGGATTTGAAGAGACTGATCCAGGTGAAACCGGCAGTGCTGTCATTCGGATGGTCTCGCGATTCGTCGATCGCGTGTGTACTGAGGGCGGCGTTAGCGCCGAACATGTACGTTGTCTACATCAAATGGTTCCAGGTGTTGTTCACATGCACATCGAGACGCTCGAGGCAGTCCACAGGGAAAGTAAGAGACTGCCACCGATACAAAAACCGAAGATCCTGACACCGAACATGTTGCCTGGTGAGGAAGTGATAATGGACGGCTTGCGTGTTTATCTGCTGCCGGATGGTAGGGAGGAGAGTTCCTCAGGATTACCCAAGATACCGCCTCTCTTGCCAGCCGAAGGTGCAATCTTTCTTACGAATTATAGAATAGTGTTCAAGGGTATACCTTGTGATCCGTTTGCCTGCGAACAATTAGTCGTCCGTGCTTTTCCTGTGACGTCTTTGACTAAGGAGAAGCGTGTCGCTGTGCAACATTTGGCGCACTTGGATCAATGCCTTCAAGAAGGCTTGCAATTACGTTCTTGTACGTTCCAGTTGATAAAATTGGCCTTTGACGAGGAGGTTACACCGGAGAATATCGACACTCTGAGGAAATTAGTTCACAAAGCTAGATATCCGCCGCACATCTTCCATCATTTTGCGTTTAATGGTCAAGTCTTAGTCACACAAACAGCGCATCACAAGGGCAAGGAAAAAAATGCTACTCTAAAGGGTTTTGCGAAAAAAACGCTATTGAAAACCGCGCGAAAGGCAGGTTTTAAGCCGAAACAATCGTCCAAGCGGCAAAAGTATGTTCTGCCGAATATGAATCTCATCAATAGCAACAACAAATATATGACATCGCCTGGCCGAATGAGTTTACCGATGACCGACAGTAACGAGCTTAGCCATGATGACGATCTCAGCGTAGACGATTTCGAGATACCTGGCGTGGTGACACAACCACCGACTGATGCCAAGACTCTCGAACGTTTATCTGAGCGTAGCTACGTCAGAGACTGGTACCGATTGGGTCTCTATTCAAACGGACCACATAACAATCGTCGTAATGAACCCTTCCGATTGACTTCGGTGAACTGCGCCTACATGATTTGTCGAAGCTATCCTGCACTTCTGATTGTGCCAACTTCCGTGTCAGACGAAAGCATTCGACGATTCTGTAGACTTCATCGTCACAGTAGAATGCCAGTCGTCACCTGGAGACATCCGCGAACAAAAGCATTGCTAATTAGAGGCGCGGGTTATCATGGGAAAGGCGTAATGGGCATGCTGAAAGCCCATCCGACCTCCGGCAGTAATCTAAAGACAACATCCTCAGAGACCACTTCCTCTCTGGAGCAGGAGAAATATATGATGGCACTTGTTGCTGTGACACCGCTTTCCGTACTGCGGCAAGGTTCCGCTTGGGGAATGTCGGATAGTTCTCTAAGTATAGACTCTCTATTACTAGCAGCAGAAGATCGTAACGCTACGCCTGAACAATCGCGCCGCAATCCATTCAACAAACCCCTAGGCACTCTCAGTTCATCGGGCGGTAAAGGTCCCAAGAATTTCGGTCGATGGGGTTCCCTAAAGGATAAACGACACAATTCTCAAGCTTCCTTAACTTCAGTTCATCACCAGCGCGGAACTGTCAGACATTCAGCGGATTCTGACAGTGGTACGGAATGTGTTCACACATTTCAACGTGCCGCTCTCTACATTCTAGGTGAAAAGGCACATATGAAAGGTGTGAAAGCAGAATCTACCCCCAAGACGGATTTTATTCCGGTAGAATATTATGATGTGAGGCATACGAAAGCTGCATTTAAGAAACTGATGCGAGCGTGCGTGCCTAGTTCGCCTAATGTAGAACCCGATCAGAGTTTCTACAGACTCATCGAGAGTTCGGAGTGGTTGCAGCAACTGCAGAGCCTGATGCAACTAGCAGGAGCAGTCATAGACCTAATGGATATGCAGGGCTCGTCAGTAGCTGTTTGTCTGGAAGATGGTTGGGACACAACAACCACCGTTTGCTCCATAGCGCAGGTGTGTCTCGATCCACATTATCGAACAATCGACGGCTTTAGAACTTTAATCGAAAAGGAGTGGCTTGGGTTCGGGCACAGATTCGGTCACAGGAGCAATCTCGCTGCGAATTCGCAAACGACAAACTTCACGCCTACGTTTCTACAGTTCCTGGACATAGTGCATCAGATACAGAAACAATTTCCTCTGGCCTTTGAATTCAACGAATACTATTTAAAGTTCTTAGCTTATCATTCGGTGTCCTGCCGCTTTCGTACATTTCTGTTAGACTGCGAATTTGACAGAGTAGAATGCGGTATCACCGCCATCGAAGATAAAAGAGGTTCCTTAACGAGTCATCACAAGGGCGTGGACACTGGTAGCGATGACGATACGATTTATCCTGGCGGTAGACTAGCGGGAACAAACAAACAAACACTTGGCTGCAATCTCGGGCAGAGTATATTCGATTACATAGAGAAGCAACATGCGAGATGTCCGTTGTTTTATAATTTTATGTACACACCGAACACGGAGAATCCTATTCTGCGACCAGTGTCCCATCTACCGAGTCTGGACATCTGGCAGTTTTACTTGGAAGAAGAACTGGCACACGGTCCGGCATACGATCTGGAAGTGCTGCAACAGGACTCTCAGCAGGAGGAAGAGGCCGAGGCTGCGGATGGCGTGGTTAAGAGCAATCGTAAAGTAGTCACTCAGGGGTGATTATTACTTCAAATGTCACATTTAACGCTCTCAAAGAAATTATCAAATTACAAATCACAATCTTTTTCATAGATATGACGGAGTCAATACAATGGTGCCCGATCAGTTTTCGCATCTTTTAGAAGAAATTCACAAGTTGGAAACCGAATTGGGACATTTACCGCAAAAATGGAAAGTACTCTGGGATAAACTCGAATTACCCAACACCGATTCTCTTGCTGTAAGTCGCGACGGAATATTCGTACAAGAAATTCTTTATTCTTGCCAAAGTAGTTTTGCAAGTATCATCGCAAGAAAACAAAATATATATGATTATGTATACTATTATATAATCTTTATTAGATTTGTTGAAGCATTATGAATAAAAGTCATATGAAAATTCATTTATCAATTATCAATAAATCCTGTTAAATAATTGTTAAAAAGTAGATTGATAATACATTTTACTATTATTATTTTATATCAACCTTTGCAACCTTTGATAAAAAAAAATATATATGAAATATTTATTGAATTTATAGCGATGTATTAATAATACCTCGAGACTTTGTGTTACAACTTGAATATCAAATTCAGTATTACTGTAAAACCCGCATTCGTGATTAATTTTCTTTGTTTCTAGCGGCACGCGTCATTCAGTACGGCACTCGTACGGTACCACGGTCGATTGATTCATAAACGCTCTACTTTAGAACTATTACTACGCGGCAAACTTGCCGGTGGAAGCACTACCGGAAACGAAGGTTCAGTGTATGCACATCCACACAGGTATCATTAATGTCGATTTACACAATTTGCTTAAATTAGTTAAACATCATTAATACGAACGTTTGCCAAAGGTTCGAACGATTAGATTCCGCTACACCGACTCATTGCGATGCGTGTTCCGGCGTGTTATGGGGTCCTGTGAAGGCTGGATTAAGATGCATCGATTGCGGTCACGTGTGTCATGACAAATGCGCGGATGCTGTGCCAAAGAATTGCACAAAATATAAGGCTGTGACGGATAATCTCCAAACTCACACACTTACGAGAAGTGGTGGCGATAACGGAAGTGTAAACTCTAGTATGCGCTGATTTCATTAATCTGAACAGATATTAATTAAGCGTTTCTCACATAAATCTTCATAGCAGCAACTTTATAATTTTCAAACTTTCGCTATTTTATATGAATTTTTTCTTGTAGGTGTAACAACTATACAAACTTCTTCCCAGCAATATTATGAACAATTCTCGAGTAATGTAGCGGAAAATAGAACGCACGAAGGCTACCTTTATAAACGGGGAGCTCTATTAAAGGGCTGGAAACAAAGATGGTTCGTACTAGATTCTATAAAGCATCAACTGAGATATTACGATGCAGTGGAAGACTCGCACTGTAAAGGATATATAGGTATAATAATTAAACTAAAAAAAAAATGAAGTACTGCTAAAAGTTTGAAAATAAGCAAGATATGTATTACAAAATCACATATTTGTATACAGATTTGGCTGAGGTGGTGTCTGTCACTCCAGCTGCGCCGATGCCCGGACCACCAAAGAAAACGGATGATAAATCCTTCTTTGATGTGAGTATATTTTACTTTAATAGAAAAACATACATAATTTAAATAAAATGTTTTATAAAAAATGTATTAACTTTTCAACATTAATAATTTCAAGTAAATTGAGACACAAATTTCCATGATCTTTAACTTTTTTCACTTTTGTAAACTAATTCATTTTTGTATGATATTGTTGAAATATAATTTTTTTGCCATATATTACAAACATGATGAAATCATTTTCTTTATAGCTTCGTACAAACAGACGAACATACAACTTCTGCGCTGCTGATGCAACGACGGCGCAGGAATGGATCGAAAAAGTTCAAGCGTGTTTACAATAATGTGGCACAGCGCTTGAGTATAGTACTAATTTCAAATTCTGGATGTGACTGACATAGACAAGAAAACACAGATTTTAATTTTGTTACATAATCTTGTATAGTCTAATTGTATGCGTCATAGACTACAGTAATCTTGCTTTAAGTATTTTAAAATGCAAACTCGTTGGACTGAAAAATAGTATCATAAATTAAATGTGATACATCCATATCCTCAATATAGAATTAGTATGTGAATATACTGTACATTTTTATGATTATGTCGTTATATTAAATTTGTTTATTCATTCAGCTGGAAGATGAAAGATCGTTACATTATATGTCGCGCCTAAATTTTTTTTTATTTTGTTTAATATTTTCTAATATTAAATTATAATGGATTATATAAAACCGGATATATCTCATATATAATAAATTGTGTATGTCCACTGAAATATATACAGCTTGTCTCAAGATAGTTTCTGTAAGTTCTTTAAACAAATTGAGATCAATTTTTCCTTAATAAAACGCTGATTATAAATTATTAAAAATAAACGATTACTAACCGCAAACTATATGTTTATTTTTTGGCACAAATAAACATACACTAATCTTTAAATAAATCTTTTCACAGCAGAATTTAATTTTTATTGCATTATCAAGATTATTAATATTTAAAATGTGAGAGTAGCCAAATAAGTTTAATTTTTACTAAGATCAATATTTTTTAAATTAAAAGATTTTTTATTTTTTCTCCTTTTTACAAAACAGATGAAAATTTGATTAACTTGGGACATTCTGTATGTGTATGTATACATACATATATACATACTTACACATGTATATGTATATATATATATATATGTGTGTGTGTGTGTGTGTATAATTGTATCAAATGCTATTGTAATTAATATTATTACTTGATAGGTTGCGATCTTGTTTGTTTGTTAAAAGTGTTAAGTTCAAAGCTTATATGAGAAAAACAAAATTTCTAAATATGTTAAAAATATTTGATTAATATTCCTGCCATGCTAACAGTAAAATTAAATTAAGAATACATTTGGAGTATTTTTTATTATAGTTTGAAAAGTACTTTGTACTTGGGAAACAAAAGCGATACTATTTATATTTATATACATTTATCAATATATAATATCTTCAAGATTTAATATTATTTCATATCATATACGTATTATTCGCTAAAATCCTCTTCATCACTGAAATAATTATTCTTTTTATAGCGTTTCTTTGGTGCAGTCTCTTTTCTATCGTATCCATCTGTTTTTCTACATTCCATTTCTGTCCGTCTTTGCTGAAATATAAAATAATTTGAGTAAAAATTATAATTTTTAATCTATAAAAACTTTAACTTGTTCATTCTTCTCTCTTCAAATTTTAATTAAAAAATCGTGATTATACCTCAAGTGCAATAACGGCACTTAGCGTTTCTGGTTCTTCTTCTGTAATATTAACATCATTGAAATGATGTTTTTTTGTTGCTTCATCACTAGCACTGTCACTATCAAAATAACTTGTATTACAAGTTCTTTGGTATCCTAATTTTCTCTTTCGCATTCTAATTTTCTTTTTTGGTTCTACCCTAGGACCAAGTGCATTGTTGTTGCAGCGATATGACAAATGTCCTTCCTGTCCACATTCATAGCACCGCGATTTGTCGGGATAATCCCTACGACGTAGGAATTCAGTGCTGCGACCATTGTCAATTGCTATTGAACTTTTTACAGTGCGACCATATACCTAACGATCAAGAAAAAAAGGAAGAGGACGTTAATAATACATAAAAAATATGTATTAATTTTATTAAAAAATTTTGGTCTCATCATGTCTTCTCTTTCTGAAATTAAGAAAAGGCATAGATTATGAATTAACTTCAATTCCTCACTAGAACAATTCTATGTAAATTAAATGTTTCACATTGGAATTTTTTAACTTTTTATTTTAGGTTTATTTAAATAGAAAATAGAAAAATTATTTAATTTATTATAAAGCTGATTATATATTCCTTTACAATGAGTTATGAAAATATACTGCCACAGAAAAAAATGTATGAGCGATCAAATTATTATGCAAAGTGATATGATGGTTTAAACATCATCGATGTGAAGTCAATCGATCAGAAAAATAAAGAAATTAAAATTTATTTACCTTTGTGTTATTGAGACGTTTCGCACAAGATACGGCTTCGTCTATCCTAAGAAATTGGACAAAAGCAACGCCGCGACTACGACGCGTTATTTTATCTTTCATTATCGTTACTCTGTGAATAAACGACGTAATATTAATATGGTATATGTGTAAACTTGACGCGATAAATTTAAATAAAAATAATTATAACTCACTTAACAATTTTGCCATAACTTTCCAGCAGCTGATGTATGTCATTGTTGGTGAATGAATACGGCAAATTTGACACATAAACTGTCGATTTGCTCGGGGCGATACGACCATTCATATTTTCGCAAATTTATTTTACTTTATAAAGATTACAACAAAGCCACCACATTTGATTACGAATTTATTGACTCTTTTATGAATATTAAACTTACAAATATTTCTTCGAGAAGCATTCCACGGATATCCATATTAAAAAATAACTAGAAGCTTCGAATTCAGGTTAGGATGAGATAAAAGGTCTGCTTTTACAGTCTGAATTAGCGTTCCGACTGCGTTGCAAATCTTGCAATGGAACGCAGCCGCAGCTCCTAGTATTGGGTTGTTCAAAAAGTCATTTTTTCCAATAGATGGCGTTATCCACGTTTATTTGTATGCGAGCGTGACATGAATGTCAAATGTTTACGCGCGTTTTGTGCTGACATTCAACCTAAAAACCAAAAAAAAAGTTGAC
>Ga0157363_1000251_pt1 | contig 42014 bp, 42 predicted proteins | sample AttsexASBM1_FD_111477 | JGI IMG/M metagenome (GOLD analysis project Ga0157363, IMG submission 111477) | Fungus gardens microbial communities from leaf cutter ant in Ribeirão Preto, State of São Paulo, Brazil - Atta sexdens ASBM1 | ecosystem: Host-associated > Fungi > Mycelium > Unclassified ... | reverse complement strand
CTTTCAGTGAAAGACGTGAGCCTTTTCCGTTCCGGCCGGTATTGACCAGGTAAGCTTCTGCCCCGGCAGCCTGCATACGCTTCAGTAACACTTCAGCATAACGTGTCGGGTGCAGGGTTAAAAATGCAGCACCGAAGCAGGCGGAGAAGGTTGGAGTAGGCTTAACAACTCCCCGTTCGGTTCCGGCCAGTTTTGCGGTGAAACCCGACAAAAAGTGGTACTGAGTCTGTTCAGGGGTCAGACGTGATACCGGAGGGAAAATACCAAAAGCATCCGCGGTCAGGAAGATAACTTTACGGGCATGACCTGCTTTCGAGACCGGGCTGACAATATTATCAATATGGTTAATCGGGTAAGAGACCCGGGTATTTTCGGTTTTGCTGCCGTCATTGAAATCAATACTACCATCGGCCAGTACCACCACGTTTTCCAGCAATGCATCACGACGGATAGCCTGATAAATTTCGGGTTCAGCTTCTGCGGACAGGTGGATAGTTTTGGCGTAGCAACCTCCTTCAAAGTTGAAGACTCCATCATCATCCCAGCCATGTTCATCATCACCAATCAGCTCTCTGGCCGGATCGGTAGACAACGTCGTTTTTCCCGTACCTGACAGCCCAAAGAATACGGCCACATCGCCTTTTCTCCCGACGTTTGCAGAGCAGTGCATGGAAGCGATATCTTTCAGAGGTAACAGATAGTTCATTACCGCAAACAACCCTTTCTTCATTTCGCCACCGTACCAGGTGCCGCCAATTAACTGGATGCGCTCTGTCAGGTTAAATGCGACAAAATTTTCTGAATGGAGGCCCTGAGACTGCCAGTCAGGGTTGGTACATTTCGCGCCATTCAGCACCACAAAATCGGGTTCAAATTCTGCCAGTTCCGCCTCAGTCGGCCGGATAAACATATTTTTGACGAAATGCGCCTGCCAGGCCACTTCGGTCACAAACCGCACACTCAGACGACTGTCAGGGTTCGCGCCACAAAAAGCGTCCACCACAAACAGGCGTTTGCCTGACAGCTCTGACGTGACCAGCTTTTTTAGTGACTGCCAGGTTTCCTGAGACAGTGGTTGGTTATCATTTTTTCCTTTACTGCTGTCGCTCCACCACACATTGTGGCGGGTAGTGTCATCACGGACGATATACTTATCTTTCGGCGAACGGCCGGTAAAAATTCCGGTATCAACAGAAATTGCCCCATTATTTGTCAGTATTCCACGCTCATATCCTTGCAGCCCGGGATTCATTTCCTCATTAAACAGTGTGTCATAGTCAGGGTTATAAATAATCTCTGACGGGGCGGTGATACCTAATGGCGAAAGATCGGGTAACTTCCCGTGTCTGGAAGACATACGACTGCTCCTTTGAATCCTGAAATTGCAAATGGATGTGCCTGGTTTGATGACTGACAGATTGATCCATGCCGGATGGAATATAATCTGTCTGATGAATCCAGGCAGTTTACACCGGATAGATAATGCAGAAAGTGGGGGCGGGAAAAAGTGTGATGCTGGTTGTAATTCAATTTAATTGTTGGCATTAATTTAAACAATTCATGTCAACAAACGGTTAAACAGAGACCAGGAAGAGCGTGCAACGAGGCACGCTCCTTCGGGAAATCAATGAATTGAGTCGCTACCCGCCACGGCATTGTTACGAATATTAGCAACATCGACAGCGTCATAAATATAATGTGCGCCGCAATAATCACAATGCATATCTATCTGACCATCTTCAGCCAGAATCTGATCAATTTCATCGCTGGCAACGGTCTTTAGGACTTCCCCACACCGCTGGCGGGAGCAGGTGCATTTGAATACAACATCAACCGGGTCGAAGACAGTCACTTCTTCCTGATGATATAAACGCCACAACACGTCAGTCGCGGAAAGTGAAACCAACTCTTCGGCTTTAACGGTATCGGTTAATGTAGCCAGATGCTCAAAATCATTGGCGTCCGTGTCCTGCGCCGGCAGTACCTGCAACAGAACCCCGCCAGCCCCTTGTTCATTCTGCCGAATAATAATCCGGGTTGGTAACTGTTCGGAACGCATAAAATAATCTTCCAGACAGGTGGCCAGTGTGTCACCTTCCAGCCCGACCACTCCCTGGTAACGTTCACCTTTCTCCGGGGTAATGGTAATAATCAGGTAACCGTTGCCGACCATCTGCTTCAGTGTACTGTTGGCAGCGATATCGCCGCGAACCCGGGCCACACCGCGCAACTGCTGATGATTATTACCATTGATCACTGCCATAGATAGCGGGCCATCTCCCTGTAACTGCACAGTAATGTCACCTTCAAATTTCAGGGTTGCAGTCATCAGGCTGGTCGCGACCAGCAGTTCCGCCAACAGTTCCTGAACCGGCTGTGGGTAGTCATGGTCTTTAACAATGTCCTGCAGGGTTTGTGACACATTCACCAGTTCACCACGGACGGCAACATTGTTGAATAAGAAACGATGGAGTTGGTCTTGTACTGACATAAGGTCTCTCTCAGGGCGAATATTTTATTCATCACCCGTTAATTTAAATTTAATTAAATGACGGCGCTCTTTTTTATCCGGGCGTCGATCCGGATGTGGCATCGTCAGGGCAAACTGTTTGCGGGCTAAGGCCTGAGCCTCTCGTTTTTCAATACTTTCCGGCGTTTCCCGGTACAGTAATTGTGCATCTGTGGCACTGCCACGGCGATCACTAATCCCGGTAACAATTACTGTACGTTGATCATTTCCCTGGCGCAAAATCAGCTGTGCATCCATTTCAACATGCTTACCAGGTTTCGCTCGCTGACCGTTATAGTGTACCTTGCCGCCTTCAATCATCTCTCTGGCAATAGCCCGGGTTTTATAAAAACGAGCTGCCCAAAGCCATTTATCCAGCCGGACATCCTGGCCGGGATCCTGTGGTTTCATGCTGACCCCCGTCGTATCCTCGTACTGCAGTACATTACCGGTTATGCAAAGCATAACTATGGTGGCAACAGTGGGCGGTCTGGTCTGAAACTTAATGACCTGTCCCGCGCTATCTGTAAGTATGGGTGGATATCGGTAAATCAAGAAACTGAGCACATCCTGTTCATCATATCTGCGACCTTGCGGTACCAGATTGTGTGATGATAACTGACATCCCCATGGTGATTTTATCACACAGCAGGCCGTGTATTTACAGTAAAACGGTGAATCAGGTACTGAGTGACTATCACCGACCGACCGTGTTTCTGTTTGCAGGGCGGCAGATTACCATATTCAGAGGGGATCAGAACAATGAACGTGTATCCCCGGAGTTACCCAGAGTTGGATTGAAGCATTTATCGTAATATTGCTGGATGGCGAGACTACGCAGATGATCCTTACGGATGCCACGTAACAGCAACACGCAATTTACCACCAGGCATACCACCAGAGCGATTAAGAACAAGGAGGTTAGCAGATAACGCCATAATACCCCGTTACCGGGAGCTTCATGAAGAGAAACATGAGTGGTCCCATTTGCATCAACGGTCAGGGCGGTAATTATCCCGCTGGCACTGAACGGGGTATGTAACAACATGGAGGAGATGCGTTGCAGTTCATCCCACTGTTCCGGTGCATCCAGATTAAACAACGGCACATCCGGTTGCGGCTGTCTGACAAACTGATGCCCCTGATCGCTTATCAGCAGATAGCCGCCAGGTGGCGGGCTGTTCAGAGTTTCGATAGCTTTACGGGTTTCGCTGGTAAAGAAGGTTGCTGCGGCACTGTTGACCAGGTTTTCCAGCGTGGAAGCGCTGACCGGGCGGAGCAGAACATTAATACCATTCAGCTGTCCTGATTTTGCTTTAGTCACCAGAGCATTCCAGTCCCTGGCATTTTCCAGGTTGACCAGAGCATTTTTCAGCCGGGTACAATCCATGGGTTGAGCACATAGCTGATTGGTTTGGATGACAATGTCGGAAAAATCATCCAGCAGTATCATCCCGGACTTTTCGATAGCCAGAGCCAATTGTGGGTTGATTTTCAGGCTGTCTGCTGAGCCCGGGTGCAGTTGACGGCGGATAGTTTCCAACAATGCCAGGGTTTCATCTATCGTTTCAGACTGAGGTAACGGCAGGGGCGTTGCGTTATTCCAGTAAATCGCTGAACAGTCAAAAGGCATATAGCCGTACATTCTGCTTCCCTGATAAGTACCGGGTACTGAACACATTCCCTGGCCTTTGACATTCAGCAGGTCTCCCACCTGAAGTTTCATAGACGAGAGTTGTTTGAGTGAGGTAACTTCGATTCGCTGAGTGCCCTGTAGCCAGGCCATACTGAGTTTAAAAGGGGTACCCGTCGGAACCCAGCTTATCATCATAATCAGAGTCAGAATGGAACCAAGCGCCAGAATGGCATTCTTCCGCCAGCGAACCAGTGGAAATTCACGTATCTCATCGTGCAAAGAGAGGAAGCGTCCCTGGCGCACGACCTGTTTACTGGCATTAATATCAATTTCGGTGATCTTGCCCAGATCATGATGAATATAAGGTTTCCAGTATTCAGGGTACTGCAGATCAATCACGCCCAGGGAAATATTGCTCTGTTCCTGGTTTGATTCACCAAATAATCCCCAGCGTTTGGGGATTCCCTTCATGCAGTGTATTTCCTGAAAATCACTTAACCGGGCAGGGCGGTAGATAAACCAGACGCTTCCGGCGATCATCAACAGAGCGGGAAGAGCCAGCCACAACATTAGTCCGGCCGGAACCAACTGGCTCAAAAATAAAATCAGCATCGCAAGGCAAATTATCAGAGCTTCAGCGGTGCCGTCAGGTCTTGAAAGTTGGTGTTCTTCCGGGGTTTCTTTGCGGATATGCAGCAATTCTATATTACTACTTTTCTCTTTACGGATAGACGCAGAGGAGTTGGCCGGAGCAGCGCGCCGGGCCGGAAGCTCAGAAACTTCCCGGTCATAACTGGTGAGCTGATGCCCGTTCAGTGCAGTGACCAGCAGGATGTTACCGGCAGGAATGAGCTCAATACTATTTTCTGCCGTAATAAATTTTTCCCAGAGAGGGGGAAGATGAATCTCTAACGTATCCAGATAATAACGATGTTGTTGAGGCGATTCAGTAGAGAGGCCGTAGCGGGTTATCGGGTGAGTAACCGAGTAAACTCTGTTGCTCTGCAACGTTAAGACGGGATCTTTACTGGCATTATGCTTGTTTAACAGCGACAGGAACGGCCTGGTTTGGCCTGGGATACCGGACAGATATCTGACAACAGCCTGCTTTTCGTCTGAAGAAATCTTACGGAGCGAGGCAGGTGTCCGTAATAGTATTTTCTCCGGGGAAGTCCGGAACTTCGTGACGTAAATTATTGCGGCGACTGTCAATATAATTGCCAATGCCAATAGAGTGATCATCATGCTCATGCAGTGTTCAACCTGGCCCTGAAAAATTCACAAAGGTGATTTATCCCGGAAAAAATGCAGCATTGTCATTTTTTATCGAAAATATTGCCATTGACAGTCATCCATGCAATGGAAATGATTTCATTATTAGAGGATCATATATTCCGGTGATAGATAAATACGCTATGCCCGGATCATTCTATGATGGACAGTATCTGCAGGGTATCGGTTTATTCTGATTGTATAGCAGACCTTTTCAGGTATAGCGGTGCGGAAAATAATGCCTGACCTGATGACAGATGTGAAGAGTCAGTCTGAGAAATTTGAGCTTAAAGGGGTAGCTGTGGTTCAATAGCTTTTAACTACAAATGCGTTCATAACAACGCTCTTTTCGAGGTTATCAATGGGTCTCCTGAAAAAGCCGGAAATATTAAAAGTCAGTGAGGTTGCCCGTTCCCGACTGTTTACTATCCAGGAAGTTTCCCTGGTATTCAGTAACGGAGAGCGGCGGATTTATGAACGGATGAAGCCCTCCTCGCGTGAGGCTGTGATGATCCTGGCCCTGGACGGGGATTCGGTATTGCTGATTGAAGAATATGCCGTAGGTCTGGAAAGCTATGAATTGGGTTTCCCGAAAGGACTGATTGATCCCGGGGAAACACCTTTACAGGCAGCCCAGCGCGAACTGAAAGAAGAGGTAGGTTATGGTGCCAGGAGAACAGAATTACTGGCCAGTCTGACGATGGCCCCTTCTTACTTTTCAAGTCGGATGAACATTATCGTAGCAGAAGATCTTTACCCGGAAAAACTGGAGGGAGATGAACCTGAGCCTCTTATTCTTCATCGCTGGCCGTTGAATGATCTGCTGTCTTTACTGGAAAAAGATCAGTTCAGCGAAGCCCGTAACGTCAGTGCCTTATTTTTACTGCGTGAATGGCTTACCAGACAGGGAAGGCTCGTGTAAGTATGCCGGACCTGATCAAAAAAGCCGGCAGTGCCGGCTTTTTTGATTCATCGTCATACTCAGAACAGATCGTGGCTCTGGCCGTTATCCATAATCGTTGGACTGGAATCATTGACCGAATATTCGGTGGGCTGGGTTCCGGTAATAAAGTATTCCTGGCGGCTGTTACTGCCTCCTTTCGACAATTTCCCGGTACTTCGGTCAATGGTGACGGTCGTGATCCCTTCGGGGGGAACCAGAGGGCGTAACGGTACACCGTCCAGAGCCACTTTCATATAATCATCCCAGGCAGGTTGGGCACTCTTCGCACCGCCTTCATAGCCCGAAGCCTGATCTTTTATCGCACCAGATAATGTACTGCGTCCAAGATCGCGCCTGGCATCATCAAAGCCAATCCATACTGTCGTCGCGATATCCGGGCCAAATCCGGAGAACCATGCATCTTTAGAATTATTGGTTGTACCGGTTTTACCGCCGATATCATTTCGTTTCAGATCTCTGCCTGCGCGCCAGCCGGTACCCTGCCAGCCTGGTTCACCAAACACATTCGAATTCAGTGCGCTTTTGATCAGGAAAGAAAGCTGTGTACTGATCACATGAGGTGCATATTGCTGATCGGTTGTGGTCTGGTCAGGGGCCTGTTCAAGGTCGGTCTGCGGTGGTGTTGCCGGCGTGGAGGAGGTCTGTCCGGGGGCGGCCACATTTTCAATGCTTTCTTCATTGAGTGCTGCAGATTTTGGCGTATCACCATAAATTACCGGGATATTACACTCCGGGCAGGCAATTTTTGGTTTTTCTTCAAAGGCAGTAGTACCGTCGGCATTCTCAATCCGTTGAATGAACCAAGGATCGATCAGGAATCCGCCGTTGGTTAATGTGGCATAGCCACGAACCATTTGCAGAGGGGTGAAGGAGGCTGCACCTAATGCCAGAGATTCGGTATGAACAATATTCTGGTCCGGGAAACCAAGACGTTGTAAATACTTCACAGCATAGTCAACACCCATTGCCCGCATGGCTCTGACCATCACCACGTTTTTCGATAATCCAAGCCCTTCACGTAAACGGATCGGTCCGTCATAAGTATTAGGTGAGTTGTGAGGTCGCCAGTCGGCTCCGGCACCGGCATCCCAGCGGGAAATCGGCGCATCATTAAGCATCGTTGCCAGTGTCAGACCTTTATCCATCGCAGCGGTATAGAGGAAAGGTTTGATGTTAGAACCCACCTGACGCAATGCCTGGGTGACGCGGTTAAACATGCTCTGGCCGTAATCGAACCCGCCTACCAGGGCGATAATTGCGCCGGTTTTTGAGTTAAGTGATACCAGCGCCGAGTTAACATCGGGTACCTGAGCCAGCATCCACTGGCTGTCGGCCTGGCGTACCCAGATAAGCTGCCCAGGCTGGAGTACCTGATTAACTGCTCGTGGGGTGGCACCTTGCAGAGTATCGGACTTAAAGGGTCTTGCCCAGCGAACGGCATCCAGAGACAGAGATAACGTTGAACCTCCTTTCATAATGACGCTGGCTGAGTCCGGAGTCGCAGACATCACCACCGCCGGATACAGAGGACCGTACACCGGCAGAGAATTCAGCTCATCAGTAATCCGGGTGTTATCCCAGGGTTGATCGGCCGCTTTCCATAGCACTTTCTGCGGCCCGCGGTAACCATGGCGCATATCATAGTCGATAACGTTTTTACGCACGGCATCCTGCGCTGCGGTCTGCAGTTTGCGGGTAATGGTGGTATAGACTTTAAAACCATCGGTATACGCATTATCACCGTAACGTTTTACCATCTCCTGACGGACCATCTCGGTAATATAAGGTGCGGTAAAGACGACTTCCGGGCCATGATAGCTGGCATCAATTTTTTCCTGACGCGCTTCATCATATTGTTGTTGGGTTATGTAGTGCTGATCCAACATACGTGACAGGACCACATTACGTCGCGCTAATGCTCTGGACGGTGAATAGAGCGGGTTAAACGTTGAGGGTGCTTTAGGTAAACCGGCGATCATCGCCATCTCGCTCAGTGTTAACTGGTCGACGTTTTTACCGAAGTAAACCTGAGCTGCGGCGCCGACACCGTAAGCCCGGTAACCCAGATAGATCTTATTCAGGTAAAGTTCAAGGATTTCATCTTTGCTGAGCAGTTGTTCAATGCGGATGGCCAGGAAGGCTTCCCTGATCTTCCTCATCAGTGTTTTTTCTGGTGTGAGGAAAAAGTTACGTGCCAGCTGCTGCGTAATTGTACTGGCGCCTTGCGTTGCATGTCCCGTCATTAACGCAATACTGGCGGCACGGAAAATACCGACCGGGTCAACACCATGGTGTTCATAAAAACGACTGTCTTCGGTGGCAATAAAGGCTTTGACCATTTCCGGTGGGATTTGGTTTAGCTTGAGCGGCACACGTCGTTTTTCACCAAATTGTGCAATAAGTTCGCCATCAGCACTGTACACCTGCATGGGTGTTTGCAGGCGAACGTCTTTCAGGGTGTTTACGTCAGGCAACTGGGGCTCAATATACTTGTATAAGCCATAAACCGAGCCGAGTCCCAGCAACACGCAACACACTGCAAAAATGAATAAATACTTTAAGAACTTCACCTGAAATTTCCCGCTATAGGTCAACCGGATAGTTTATAAACAATCGGCGCGTAGTATAAATGCAAGAGGGATGCTTTGATACGTCATTTTACGGAACAGACACAACGGAGGTGTCGCCGATGTTCTTTTCTCACTGGAATATTGGGCTGGATATCCAGCCCGAACAGGTCACCGCACTGGCTATTCAGCGAAAGCGCGGGGGGTGGCAACTCTGTGAGCAGTGGCAACATGCCCTCAGTGTTCAGAATAGTGCTGAAGCTAATCACATGCCACAGGAAGAGCTGGTTAAACTATTGAGACAGTGGCAGAAACAATGGCCGGAAAAATTTTCATTGCGGGTAGGGTTACCCCCTCATCTGGTGCTGAGACGAAGTCTGAACGTCCCGCCAAATGTGCTTCATGAACCCCGGCTTGGCCATTATGTCCGTACCGCATCTGGTCAGTTATTTCCGGAAGGCCATGGAACTCTGGCTCTGGATTATCAATACAGTAGGGCACACCCACTACAGGTATCTGTCACCCTGGCCAGTCAGTCGGTGCTCCGGCAATGGACAACACTTTTCCAACGTGCCGGTCTTTGCCCTGATGTTTTTGAGCTTATGCCAGGCTGCCTGGCCGTGGTGATGAAACGGCTTCCACAGGCTGGTGACAGGATTTTACTGCATGGCAGTGAAATATTCTGGATGTGGTCCTGTTGCCGGAACGGCGTTGTCAGTGATGGCTGGAAGTTTCGCCAGCAATCACCCGATGCCGCCGCAGTGTGTCTGGAACAATGTCCTGAAGCGACAGAGCGTCTGTTTTGTTGCAGCCCGCAGCAACCACTGCCACCGGGATTTCACCCCTTTCAACTTTTTTCTCTGTTCACTCATCGTGATCCCCCATCACCGGTTCCTGACAGTAGTTTTACTTTAGCCGCCGGACTTGCACTGCGTCAGAGGGACAGGCTATGACCGGGGTGAATTTATTGCCGTGGCGGGAAAAAATCCTTCGTCGCAGAAAGGGGCTTTGGCTGTCAGGAATTGCATTGCTGTTGCTCTCAGTGACTGTGATTTCCGCAGGCTTCAGGCTGTACCTGAAAGGGTACCGGATTCGTTCAGATTTGTGGGGGAGCCAGCAGGAGGCAGCCATTCAGGAAACAGTTCAGTTACTGGCTCTGCAACAACAACTGAATCAGCGGTTGCTCGATTCACAACGGCAAAATAGCGCTCATCGCCGCCAGCAAAAGACCCTCCTGCACTGGAATATGTTCTTATCGCAACTGCCTGTACTAATGCCTGACTCAGTATGGTTGCATTCCTTAAGCCAGCAACAAGGCAGCCTGCTTTTGAGAGGCCAGACAGATACTCTGACGAGTTTATTCATCTTTAGTCGTCGTCTTCGGGCTCAGCCTTTTTTTACCCGTATCGATATTCAGGAGCTAGGGCCGGCTGCTGCCGGACAATATCAGTTCTCACTAAAAGCTGCCCTGGCGGAAGTGATGAAATTTTCAGAGGAAAACAATGATGAATGATACCTGCCTGTCTTTGTTATTCCGGCCACCCAGTCAGCAGTGGATAGTTTTCAGCGTCCTGTCGGCCTCTGTCATTCTTTCTGCCTGCTATATAACTCTTTTGCCTGAGTGGAGACGTTATCAATACAGTGAACAACGATATCTGCAACAGCGCAGAATCCTGACCGAAAAGCGCCAACAGTATGCTGAGTTGGCCACGCCTGAACAGCTGCGTATCCTGTGGCAGTCCGATCATGAAGGTCAGAAAGAGAAGGGCGCAGGCTTGCTGGAGCAATTGCTTTCACCTGGCCAGAGGAAAGTCATACGTTGGCGTAATGGTGCCCAGCCTGTGGAATTGCAACTGGAACTTCGATGGCCTGACGTTACTGAACTCTTCCTACAGATGGCACAGCTCAATCCGCCCATGTACCCTGGCCGCTTTTCCCTGGAAAACCGTTCAGAGTCAGATGAAAGATTGCAGTTGGCAATATGGCTTAATCTCCATGAATAATGCCTGGTTTTTGCTGTGTCTGTTTACAGGCAGTGTACTGTGTAGCGAACGTGATCCTTTCCGTCCTCTGGCTGATGGTCAGCTATGCCAGACTGATGCGAGCAGCGAAGCACAATGGCAACTCCGGGGAACTCTGCAGCAGCAGGGCAAACAGGCAGTCGTAATGCTGCACCCAAAGAAGGGGCACTATTTATTGTTACCGGGCCAGTTCCTGCCGGGAACATTATGGCAGGTTGAACAGATTGACCGGGGGCGGGTCATTCTTCGACATCGTCCGGAATGCCGACTTCCCGCATGGGTTATGACACTGACGAAAGGATATCGTAATGAAGTTTGACATGCTGTTTTTATGCCTTTTGGCTTGTATTGCTTCTGCTTCTGCTTCTGCTTCTGCTTCTGCTTCTGCAACGTCTGCCAGTAGCAATATGATAACACTTGATTTTGAAGCCACTCCTGTGGACCAGATTTTTTATCGCCTGGCCGAATTTCGGCAGGTGAATCTGGTGATTGCTCCGGGGGTGAACAGGGAAATATCAGTGCGGTTACATCAGATTGACTGGCCACAGGCAGTTTCTTTGGTGGCAGAAATAGCGGGTGTCCAGGCTGAACTCAGGCAAAACATACTGCGTGTTTCGCCAGTACCCCCGAAGAAACAGGAGCAGGAACTTGCTCATCTGCCAGAGAAGAATCATGTTCCTTTGAAGACTCAACGTTTTATTCTTCGTTATACCGACGTCAATGAGATCCGCTCGCTATTACAAAATGAACGTTCTGGTTTACTGACCCCGAACGGGCGTATCTCACTGAACAGTAGAGCAAATATGTTAATTGTTCAGGATACTGAGTCTTCGCTGGCAGATATCGCGCAATGGATAAAAGTATTTGATGTTGCAATCCCTCAGGTTGAAATCACCGCCCATATCGTCACTATTAGCGAGGAGCAATTGAATGAACTCGGGGTTAACTGGGGACTGACTGGCAGCACACTGGTGGATGACATTTTGTCTTCCCCGACGTTGAATATTCCTTTGCAGGCTGAATCACCTTTTATTACCGCCGGAATGACGCTGACAAGGCTTAACGGAAAGATGCTCAACCTTGAATTAAGTGCGCTTGAGCAGGAGAATCAGGTCGAAATCATTGCCAGTCCCAGGCTTATCACCTCTCACGGGAATCCAGCTTCGATTAAACAAGGGACGGAGATTCCTTATGTCGTTTCACAGGGTAAGGACGAAGTGGCGACCGTCGAGTTTAAAGAAGCAGTGCTGGGTATGAAAATTACTCCGGAAGTGCTTGGAGAAGGTAACCTGCGGCTCACTATTCGTATCAGCCAGAATGTACCCGGTAAAGCCTTGCAAAAAGGGAGTAATGTGCCTCTGAGCATTGATAAACAGGAGATTGAGACCAAAGTAACGATTCAGGATGGACAAACTTTGGCACTGGGCGGGATTTTTCAGCAACATCAAAGTCAACAGCAGAATAAGGTGCCCGGGTTGGCAGAACTTCCGGTGGCTGGTCGTTTATTTCGTCGTGACGTGAGTCAACAAACTAAGCGGGAACTTGTGATATTTATCACTCCCAGACTGATATTTCCCTGATAAAGACAGCTATTCTCGCGTCCGGCAGGGATCAACATTGACGCAGCCCATTATTTAGCATAAAAGATTAGCGATTTTGTAAACCCGGAGCAGCTGCCCGGGACCAGATAAAATATCAGGTTATGGCTATTGCCTGCCGTTTGTTTGTTGCAAAAATGAACAAATCACACGGTTAAATATCGCTCCGTGGGGAGAAAGCTTCACCGGAGATCATTTATTTGGTTGCCAAATGGCCCTGAGTGTTGAGATAATTTTTTGTCTGACTCTTATTAACACTTATGAGGTCTCAGTGTCTGTCCCGCCTGTCAGCAAGGCTGAACGCGGGGTATCATCAACGAATTCTTAGTAATACCGATAAAATGGCAGAGAAACGAAATATCTTTCTGGTTGGGCCTATGGGTGCCGGCAAAAGCACTATTGGTCGTCAGTTAGCTCAGCAACTCAATATGGAATTTTATGATTCCGATCAGGAAATTGAGCGACGTACCGGAGCTGATGTTGGCTGGGTATTTGATGTAGAAGGCGAAGATGGTTTTCGTGATCGCGAAGAAAAAATCATCAATGAGCTTACTGAAAAACAGGGAATTGTCCTTGCGACGGGCGGTGGCTCAGTAAAATCACGTGAAACCCGCAATCGGCTTTCGGCCCGCGGCGTGGTGGTATATCTGGAAACCACGATAGAAAAGCAGCTGGCACGTACCCAACGTGATAAACGTCGTCCGTTACTTCAGGTTGATTCTCCTCCGAGAGAAGTACTGGAAGAACTGGCCGATGAGCGGAATCCTCTATATGAAGAAATTGCAGATGTGACCATCAGAACCGATGAGCAAAGTGCTAAAGTGGTCGCAAATCAGATTATTCATATGCTGGAAAGTAATTAATTTGTCTTAAGCAGACTCAGTCGCAGGGTATCGATCATTATGGAGCAGATCACGGTCTCACTTGAAGAACGTAGTTATCCGATCAGCATAGCTGCAGGTTTGTTTGATGATCCTGCATCATACTGGCCACTTAGTGCCGGGGATCATGCGATGGTGGTGACCAATGACACATTGGCACCGCTTTACCTGAGTTCTGTCATCCGGAAACTCTCGGCTGCAGGCGTTATCGTTGATCAGGTGATATTACCTGACGGCGAGCAATATAAGACTCTGACCGTCCTTGAGAAAATCTTCACAGCATTACTCGAAAAACCCCACGGTCGGGATACCACTCTGATAGCCCTTGGTGGCGGAGTCATCGGTGATATGACCGGGTTTGCGGCTGCCTGTTATCAGCGTGGCGTTCGTTTTATCCAGATGCCGACGACCTTACTTTCTCAGGTCGATTCCTCTGTCGGCGGGAAAACCGCAGTTAACCATCCTCTGGGTAAAAATATGATCGGCGCATTCTATCAGCCCGTGTCGGTCATTATTGATACTGATTGCCTGAAAACCCTGCCAGCACGTGAGCTTTCGTCCGGACTGGCAGAAGTGATTAAATACGGTATCATTCTGGATAAAGAATTTTTTGTGTGGCTGGAACAGCACATGGAAGAATTAGTGGCTCTGGATGAAAATGCACTTTCATGGTGTATCCGTCGTTGCTGTGAGATTAAAGCGGATGTCGTCGTGGCAGATGAACGTGAATCCGGGGTTAGAGCGTTGTTGAATCTGGGTCATACCTTTGGGCATGCTATTGAAGCTCATATGGGCTACGGTAACTGGCTGCATGGTGAGGCTGTTGCTGCCGGGATGGTGATGGCAGCCCGAACGGCAGAACGTGTTAATGGGTTTACCACCGAAGATACTCAACGGGTTATTACCTTGCTGGAACGAGCCGGACTCCCGGTGAAAGGACCACGTGAAATGGCGGCTGAAGAATACCTGCCGCACATGATGCGCGATAAAAAAGTACTGGGTGGTGAACTTCGATTGGTTCTGCCACGCAATATTGGTGAGTCAGAAGTGAGAAGTGGTGTTGCACATGATATTGTTTTAGCTGCAATCAATGATTGTCAGACAGACTGATAATACGACATACAGTGTTCTTGCACAGCAATGGACAGCGAGAGACAAACGGTTAAGTATGAGGTGGTTTAATGGATGAGTTTCAACCGGAAGATGAGTTAAAACCTGACGCCAGTGATCGCCCTGCTGCGCGAAGCCGTAAATCATCTCCAGGGCCAAAATTACCTGTTTCCAGACAACATATTATGGTTGCGGTGGGTATTCTGGTGCTGCTGATGTTAATTCTGGGCATTGGGTCTGCACTGAAAAGTCCTTCCGGTAGTGCTCCATCTTCGACAGCAAACTCTTCTGCCGGCAACAGTAAAGACATTGATCTTTCGGGCTCTGCAGGAATGAGTGGTCAGCCAGCCTCCGCTAACTCTCAGGCTCCGGCATCTTCTACTCCGGAGACTACCGTTGCTCAGGGTAATGCTGCTAATCCGACAAATGCCGCATCCGGCCATGATATTTCAATGCCAGCGATTTCCTCGACTCCTTCACAGGGAAATCCTGCTGCACCTACAGCAGATCAGCAACGTGTTACCGTTTCAGGTGATATGGGCAGTGCACTCAATAACACGCAAATCCCTGATGCCGGAGATGCGCCGCAGACATCGTTGCCCACAGCGCCGGCAACCTTAGATCGCACAGGTAAGCTTAAACTGAGTACAACATCTTCCGCAGGAACCGCTTCACCTGCGGCTTCTACTCCAACGGCCGCTCATCGGGCGCCACAGAGCAGTGTCAGCCACAGCAACGAACGTAAGGCGGTAGCCGCTGAGCGTGAACGTGAACGTGAAACCCGCCGAATTGCGGAACAACGCAGGACTGAAGAGCAGCGTCGGATTGCTCAACAGCGTAAAGCTAATCAACAGAAAGTAGCAGAGCACCGGGCGTCAGAATCATCTAAATCCGTCAGCCAGACAGCAAAACCGGTAAAACGTGAGGCTGCTGCGTCTTCCGTCACCCGCACAGAGAAGCCTGCGGCACAGACGTCCAGCCAGTTACCAAGGGGTGAATATACTCTGCAGTTGAGTGGAGCGACCCGCCAGGATGCTCTGAACAACTGGGCCAGACAACAGAAGCTGAGTAATTATCATGTGTATCAGACCGAACGTAATGGTAAACCCTGGTTTGTTCTGGTGAGCGGCTCATATGCAACATCTGCTGAAGCGAAGCGGGCCATTAGTGCTCTGCCAGAGGCGGTACGGGCACAGAGCCCTTGGGTTAAACCTCTGAGTCAGGTGAAGAAAGAGGCTGCAAAGTGATATTCACCGGGGCTGCTGATAGCAGCCCCATCTATAAGCGCAGATCTGCTGTCGGTTTATCCACAGCCATTAATGAAAACATCTCTATTACGACAGCATGAAAAAACACCGCGCTTTCCTGAAGTGGGCAGGGGGGAAATATCACCTGCTTGATGACATTCGTCGATGCCTGCCCGAAGGGGATTGCTTAGTCGAACCTTTTGTTGGTGCAGGCTCAGTCTTTCTGAACACTGACTATTCCTGTTACCTGTTGGCTGATATTAATAGCGATTTAATCAATCTGTACAATATCATCAAAACCAACAGTAGTTCGTTTATTGCTGATGCTCGCCAGCTCTTTACAGCAGAATCGAATGACTCTGATACCTATTATGCTCATCGTAGAGAATTTAATCAGAGTCGCGATCCTTACCGGCGTGCACTGCTATTTCTGTATTTAAACCGCCATGGCTATAACGGGCTTTGCCGTTACAATCTGCGCGGGGAGTTTAATGTTCCTTTCGGGCGCTACCAGAAGCCTTATTTTCCGGAGGCAGAACTGTTATGGTTCGCTGAACGGTCACAAAAGGCGACATTTATCTGTCAGTCATACGATTCTACATTAAGCCAGGCAATGCCGGGTTCGGTAGTGTATTGCGATCCACCTTATGCACCGTTATCGGCTACTGCGAACTTCACTGCCTACCATACCAACAGTTTTAGCCTGCCTGAGCAGATCCAGTTGGCCGAACTTGCCGAAAAACTGGCCAGGGAATGTGCCGTCCCTGTGCTAATCTCTAACCATGATACGGAGTTGACACAGCAATGGTATAAAGAGGCCATTCTGCATGTGGTGAAAGCCCGACGCTCTATCAGCCGTAATGTGAATGGCCGAACTAAAGTCAACGAAATATTGGCGCTTTATCGTTAAACTGACCCTAACCAGCGTCATTCTTCAGGTAATGAGCCTGAAAAATGCTATCGGGAGAGTAGGATGAAAGACTATTTAATAGCACCCTCAATCTTGTCTGCAGATTTTGCCAGACTTGGCGAAGATACCGCGAAAGCACTTGCTGCAGGGGGGGATGTTGTCCATTTCGATGTCATGGATAACCATTATGTTCCTAACCTGACGATGGGGCCGATGGTTCTGAAAGCGTTACGTGATTATGGTATCTCTGCCCCGATTGATGTTCATTTGATGGTCTCTCCGGTAGACAGTCTGATCCCTCAGTTTGCTAAAGCAGGTGCCAGCTATATCACATTCCATCCTGAAGCCACGCTGCATGTTGACCGTACTCTGCAACTGATTAAAGAACACGGTTGTAAGGCCGGCCTGGTCTTTAATCCGGCAACGTCTCTCAGTTACCTTGATTACGTGATGGACAAGATAGATGTAATTTTACTGATGTCGGTTAACCCGGGATTTGGAGGGCAAAGTTTTCTGCCATCCACACTGAACAAATTACGTGAAGCCCGCAAACGTATTGACTACAGTGGTTTTGATATCCGTCTCGAAGTTGACGGCGGAGTTAAGGTCGATAACATTGCCCAGATTGCTGCTGCAGGCGCAGATATGTTTGTGGCAGGGTCGGCTATCTTTGGTCACCCGGACTATAAAAAGATTATTGATGATATGCGCCGTGAACTGGAGAGTGCAAATGGTTCATTTCACTGATATTCGTGCACTAGCTTTTGACCTGGATGGCACCCTGACTGACAGTGCCCCGGGATTGGCGAAAGCAGTGGACTTAACGTTACAGCATATGAATTTACCGGTTGCCGGGGTTGACCGTGTTTCAACCTGGATTGGTAACGGTGCTGATATTATGATGAAACGTGCGCTAACTTATGCATTGCAACATGAGCCTTCAGGTGAAGATATCGTCAGGAGCCGTGGGTTATTTGATGATTTTTATGCACAAACTGCCGAAGAAGGTAGTGCGCTGTTTCCCGGGGTCAGCCAGACTCTGCAAAAATTGCATCAGCAAAATATTCCTATGGCGATAGTCACCAATAAACCTACACCCTTTGTCGCACCATTACTCAAATCACTGGGAATTGACTCACTGTTTTCGCTGGTGATTGGCGGTGATGATGTGATAGCCAAAAAGCCCCATCCGGCGCCAGTCTATCTGGTGCTGGGAAAATTCGGGTTGAATACCAATGAGTTGCTGTTTGTTGGTGATTCGCGAAATGATATTCAGTCGGCAAAATCAGCAGGTGTGCGCAGTGTCGGGATGACCTACGGATACAACTACGGTGAGCCTATTGCAGACAGCCAGCCGGATGTAGTGCTGGAAACATTTGACCAACTTTTGCCCCTGCTTGGGCGGTAATGAATCAGGATAAAATCTATGAGTAAACCCATTGTTTTTAGTGGCGCACAGCCTTCAGGTGAATTAACCATTGGTAATTACATGGGGGCACTTCGTCAATGGGTGCAGATGCAGGATGAGTACCACTGCATTTACTGCATTGTTGACCAGCACGCGATCACTGTCCGGCAGGACCCTGTTGCACTGCATAAAGCGACGCTCGATACACTTGCCCTTTATCTGGCTTGCGGGATTGACCCGGAAAAATCAACAATCTTTGTACAATCTCATGTTCCGGAGCATGCTCAGCTCTCCTGGTTACTCAACTGTTATACCTATTTTGGTGAGCTGAGTCGTATGACACAGTTCAAAGATAAGTCATCCCGCTATGCTGAGAATATTAATGCCGGACTGTTTGATTATCCGGTATTAATGGCTGCAGATATCCTGTTGTACCAAACCAATCAGGTTCCTGTCGGGGAAGATCAGAAACAGCACCTGGAACTGAGTCGCGATATTGCTCAGCGTTTTAATGCTCTGTATGGTGATATTTTCCGCATTCCTGAACCCTTTATTCCAAAATCGGGTGCACGCGTGATGTCACTGCTGGAGCCGACAAAGAAAATGTCTAAGTCAGATGACAACCGTAATAACGTCATCGGATTGCTTGAAGATCCTAAATCGGTAGTGAAAAAAATTAAACGCGCAGTGACTGATTCCGATGAGCCGCCTGTGATTCGTTATGATGTTAAAGAGAAGGCTGGCGTCTCAAACCTGCTGGATATCCTGTCCGGAGTGACCGGTCAGCCGGTGGCTGAACTGGAGAAAGAATTCAGCGATAAAATGTATGGACATCTTAAAGGTGCGGTTGCTGATGCAGTCTCTGGAATGCTGACTGAACTGCAACAGCGTTTTGAACAGTACCGTAATGATGAACAATTACTGAATCGCATCATGAAAGAGGGGGCAGAGAAGGCCAGCCTTCGTGCCCGTGAAACACTGGATAAGGTGTACCAGGCGGTAGGGTTTGTTGCCCGTCCTGTGTAACTTACCAGCCACCAACCGGTAATCTGTTGAGCATAGGGCCATCCATAAGGTGGCCTTTTTTACTATCTGTGACCATAAAAAAACGCCGGTGAACCGGCGTTTTTTGTAACTTACCGCGAAACCTGTCAGGCCGCAGATTTGTTATTCAGCTTGTGTTTACTGACAAAGCCCAGCAACACACTCAGGATGAATACCACCGCATACAGACCGTTGGCGGTAAACAGTGCTGCATGCGGGCCACTGTGGCTCACTATCGGGCTGGTGACCACAAATGTCAGCATGGTACCAATGGTTCCACAGGTAAGAATGAAGTTCACCAGCTTTGGTGAAGCGACTTTGGTCTGCTGAGAGCCAAGTGTAATAATGGTGGTGTAAATAGCGCTGGAACTGAAACCCAGAATCATAATAATAATATGCAGCATTGATACTGCCTGGCTGTGGGTAAACCAGAACATTAATACGGTGGCGAGTCCGGTAATCACTGCCAGGATTTTCTGCATATCAACAAAGCGCAGAATCACACTGAACACCCACATACCTACCATATACGCCGTCCAGAAGTTACCTACCAGTTGTCCGGCTTCGGTAATCGGTACACCAAGATCTTTGGTGGCATATTCCGGTACCCATGAGATAAAACCGAGCTGGCCGAGGATATAGCAGAGTGCGGCGAGAGCCAGCATGAACACGCCCGTCCCCCATTTTTCCTTTTCTGCCGGTTTCAACTGGCTGGATTTAGCCAATACGGGGAATTCCACCATCAGTGTCAGGATAAAAATAGCCACATAGATTAGGCCAATGCAGCAATAAACCCAGTACCAGGGCAGGTTTTTTGCCAGAATCACACCTGCGATGATAGGGAACAGTGTTCCTGCCATGCTGAAGAATGAGTCAGTGAACAACAGTCGCGATCCTCGTTGCCGTCCTTCATACAGATGAGTAATCAGGAAAGTCCCTATCGACATAGTAATGCCACTGACGATACCCAGTACAAACATACATACAGAAAAGACAGCAATACTTTGCCCGGTCACTAAACCGAAGATTGCCACCACCATCAGAATAAAGCCGAAGATAAGCTGGCGTTTTAACGGGATGATTTCCATCAGCCAGGCATTAAGGAAAATGGCCGCCAGAATTCCGGTATTTAGAAAAGTAAAAGTATTGCTCATGCTGGCAACCGGCACGTGAAACGACTGAGCAATATTATCCATGACCATCCCGGTCACAATCACCAGAGCGCCGGTAAGCGCATAGGAGAAAAAGCTAATCCAGGTCAGGCCAATCAGGTTGGTCTTTGTCATTGTTTGACACCCTTGTAAGAATTAAAGGCGGTAATTACCCCAGGGATTGTAAAGTGAATCGTGATCTTTATAAATAATCAATGAAATATCATGGTTTTATTTCATGAGAAACATGATTTTATTCACATAATTCCAGCATGTCATTGATCTTTTCCTGCGATATCGGAGTTTTCTCTCCGGTAAATCTCTGGTTCTTACCCAACGAACTCTCTACAATTGAGCGCATTTTCCGTAGTGTGAATTCCATCAGGGAGTAATTATGTTGAAACGTACTTTGGCGGCAGCTGTGGCATTGCTTGCTCTTTCCTCTGCGGCTGCAGTGGCTGATACTCATGTGTTGCTGACGACTTCAGCCGGTAACATTGAGCTGGAACTGAACGATCAGAAAGCACCGATCACCGTTAAAAACTTTATCAGCTACGTCAATAGTGGCTTTTATAACAACACAGTATTTCATCGGGTAATTCCTGGCTTTATGATCCAGGGCGGGGGATTCACTGCGGATATGAAAGAAAAAGCACCCGGAGCGCCAATTAAGAATGAGGCAGACAACGGACTACGTAACCTGAGAGGGACTATCTCTATGGCACGTACTGCTGATCCGGACAGTGCGACCAGCCAGTTCTTTATCAACGTTTCTGACAATGCCTTCCTGGATCATGGCCAGCGCGACTTTGGTTATGCTGTGTTTGGTAAAGTGATCAAAGGTATGGATGTTGCGGATAATATTTCCCAGGTCGCCACTTCCAATGTGGGTCCTTATCAGAACGTTCCATCAAAACCGGTGACGATTATTTCTGCAAAAGTTTTACCCTGAATAGCCATCCGCCAGTGAGATTACCGGTTAATCTCACTGGCTTTCTGCACTAAAAATGATCCCTGCCGCTGAATCGTCGGATGCCGGAAACGGCGATATGTTCGGAAAGACTTCGGATGATCATCGGACGGGAAAGGCCAGCCATGTTACTTCTGATCGATAACTATGATTCTTTCACCTGGAACCTCTGCCAGTATTTTACCCAGGCAGGAGTGAGTGTCCGGGTAGAGCGTAACGACGCACTCACACTTGCAGATATTGAAGCATTACCCGTCACTCACCTGGTGATATCCCCGGGACCTTGTACACCTGATCAGGCGGGTATTTCGGTGGCGGCTATCCGTCATTTTGCCGGCAAAATACCCATTCTTGGCGTTTGCCTGGGACATCAGGCGATTGCGATGGCGTTTGGAGGCCATGTGGTTCGTGCCCGACAGCCCATGCATGGTAAAACTTCATTGATTTGCCACGATGGCCGGGGGGTGTTCAGTCAACTGAATAACCCACTGACTGTTACCCGTTACCATTCACTGGTTGCAGAGGCTGAAACACTTCCGGATTGTCTGGAGATCACTGCCTGGAGCGAAAACAATCATCAGTTTGATGAAATCATGGGAATCCGACATAAAACCCTGGCAGTCGAGGGAGTTCAGTTTCATCCTGAAAGCATTATGAGTGAGCAGGGTGTAGAATTATTGAAAAACTTCGTTAATCAGGCCGGTTAATGTTTGCCTTTACCTGATTTTTTATGCATATTTTTTGACTGGTTATTTAATTTAACAGACACGACAATCAGGCGGGATATTCAATGGCAAAAGAGACGATGGCAGTAAACCGGGAAACATTTGATCAGGTGATTTTGCCTGTTTATGCGCCAGCTCAGTTTGTCCCTGTCAGGGGTAAAGGTAGCCGCGTGTGGGACCAGCAGGGAAAAGAGTATGTTGATTTTTCCGGCGGGATTGCGGTAACGGCATTAGGCCACTGCCATCCGGCATTGGTTGAAACGTTGAAAACCCAGGGTGAAACTCTGTGGCACACCAGTAATGTTTTCACCAATGAGCCAGCTTTACGACTGGCAAGTAAGCTGATTGCCGCAACTTTTGCTGAGCGGGTCTTTTTTGCCAATTCTGGTGCTGAAGCGAATGAAGCGGCATTTAAACTAGCCCGTTACTATTCATCAGTGCGTCACAGCCCTTACAAAACAAAAATTATCGCTTTCCATCACGCTTTTCATGGTCGTACCTTGTTTACGGTATCGGTCGGCGGTCAGCCGAAGTATTCTGATGGTTTCGGGCCTAAACCGGCAGACATTGTACATGTTCCTTTTAATGACCTGGAGGCAGTGAAAGCGGTGATGGATGATCATACCTGTGCGGTCGTGCTGGAACCCATCCAGGGCGAAGGGGGGATCACACCAGCCACGCCTGAGTTTATGCAGGGATTGCGTGCGCTCTGTGACCAATATCAGGCATTGTTAGTCCTGGATGAAGTGCAAAGCGGAATGGGTCGTAGTGGTAAACTCTTCGCTTATGAACACTATGGAGTTACGCCTGATATTCTGACCACTGCCAAAGCATTAGGCGGCGGATTCCCTGTCAGCGCAATGCTGACTACTGAAGAGATTGCCTCAGCAATGTCTCCGGGAACTCACGGAACGACATACGGAGGTAACCCTCTGGCGTGTGCCATTGCTGAAACTGCATTGGATACCATTAACACACCAGAAGTGCTGGAAGGAATTGAACAGCGTCGTCAGTGGTTTGTTGAAGAACTTGAAAAAATTAATCAACGTTTCTCTGTCTTCAGCGAAATCCGCGGCAAGGGTTTACTGATTGGTGCCGCACTGAAAGAAGAGTATCAGTCGAAGGCCCGTGATTTGCTGCATGCTGCAGCAGATGAGGGAGTAATGATCCTGACTGCCGGTACAGGAGTTATTCGTTTCGCACCGTCCCTGGTGATCCTTGAGCAGGATATCCGTGAGGGAATGTCCCGTCTGGCAAAAGCTGCCGAAAAGATATTTGCCTAAACTAGTCTCTGGTGGCAGCCTTTGGGCTGCCATTATCTTTAGGGTCCGTATTTTTACTTATCAGCCACTGACCGTGACGGGGACGCTGACGCCAGACGATAGACGAAATAGTTCTCATCACCTTAAGATGGCTTAAAATCTGATCCAGCTGTCTTTCCATAATAGTGACCGGGCCGAGGGGGATTTTGTCCGGCGCATCCATGACAAAATTACTATGATCCTCATCATTCTGGTAACGTAGCCGTTGTTGGCACTGCTGCAGCGCGATTTCACAGGATTCCAGATAGCGCTGTGCGAGATCCGGGGTCAGCATGGTATGTTCACGGGCAAGTGTGGTCAGTACATTGATATGCTCAACGATAAACTGGCTATGCGTTACCCACAGCCGCATTTCACTCAGATATTCGTTATCAAAGCCGGGTTCCTGCATGGCCTGATTAAGTGAATTAAACAGGGCGTTATGCCGCTGGTTGGCTTTGATTCTGATATTTTCCAGTACATCGGCGGTTTGTTCAGGTCCGAGCAGGATTTGTAAGGCGGTCTGGTAGGTCTCCAGCACATCCTGAGCATTTTTACGTAATAAGGCACTTTGCCATTGTGGCCATAGCCAAACCATTCCGGCAAAAGCAATCAGGCAGCCCATCAGCGTATCCAGCAGCCGGGGAACCAGGAAATTCACCCCATTCAGTGATAATAACTGCAGGCTGTATACCGCGGTCACGGTAAAACCAATCGTCGCCCATCCGTAATACTGGCGTGAGAAAAGATAGCTGAACAGTGTAATCACCAGCATCGTGAGCAGGATGACCGGTTCCGGGGTAGATAGCTTCAATGATAAGGCCGCAATAATAAGCCCGGCAAATGTGCCAAGGGCACGGTGTTGGATTCGTACCCGGGTGGCGATATAACCATTCTGGCTGACCAGAATAATGGTCATCAATACCCAGTAAGGTTTTGGCATATTCAGCGACAGGGCCAACATACTGGCTGCCATCAGCATCACGGAGAAACGTCCTGCAGTACGCAGAGCCGTCGATTTAAATGACAAATAGCTGCGTAACGCCGGCCAAAAAGGTAAACGACGTTGACTATCTGCCATAATATCACGGCGATAAAGCGGCATCCCTGATTGCAGCACTTTGGCTATTTTACTGAAGTGATAAGAGTAAAATTGTCCGACAGGATTGTCAGGATACCGACGGGCGATATTCTGTAACTCTTCCAGGGATTCACTCATCGAAAACTTGCCGGGTATCTGGTGATACAGGATATTGTCCGCTGTCTTTCTTAACTGCTCAGCCACCTGCTCGGCATTACGCTTGATTATGTCCGCTGACTGGCTTTTTTCCACCAGTTCCCTGACATCTTTGCTCTGGCTAAGAGTGACAGAAATGTGTTCCTGCAAATCTTCGGCCATCATAAATGTCCGGATTAAATAGCGTTCGCGGCTGTTTTTTTCCGCCGAAAGCATATGAATTTGCTGATAGCCAGTATTTATCAGATCGACAACTTTTTGTTGATAATTCAACAGTTCGGGCAGCGATTTATCATAATCGTTACTGCTGAGTAGTGCGTATTTCGCTTCACAATAGTTAGCCAGTGCACGGTACAGCAGGCTAAGAGTTTCCCGCAGCGGCTGATCTTTTGACAGTCTGAACCAATACCAGTTAAACAGTCCGTACCATAATGTTCCGCCGCCATATAATAGTGGCGGGCCCCATACCGGCATTCTTCCAGCCAGACTGAGCGTAAAAGTCATGGCGATCAACGCACCCGGCAACAGACGGCCATGTAATGGACTGATTTCGCCGCAGACACCAATCAGCAGAGGTAAAATTCCGACAATAAATGGTAGTGGGACATTATGTTGCAACAACCATTGCAGCAGAAAGCTGCTGAAGGCAAACAACGATCCACCAATAATAATGCGCTTAAAAAAATGACGGTGAGGAGTGTCCAGCCCGGAAAGATTACAGCATGCGGGAACCAGCGAGAAGAGCAGCCCTTTTTGCAGATCTCCCGCCAGCCAGCTAATCGCAACGGGTAGACAGAGGACCAGCGTTTGACGCAGTGCGTAATTGACTTCCGGATGATAAATAATTCTGCGCCACATCAGATACAACCGCAGGTAGACAGTAAAACGGAACACGGCAGGGGCCTGCCGTGCATATCACAAATTAACGGGTGCCGTAGACGACGATCGTTTTTCCATGCGCGGAGATGAGATTCTGATCTTCCAGCATTTTAAGAATACGTCCTACTGTTTCGCGGGAGCAGCCGACGATTTGGCCAATTTCCTGACGGGTAATTTTAATCTGCATTCCATCCGGGTGAGTCATAGCATCCGGCTGTCGTGCCAGGTTAAGTAGCGTCTGAGCGATACGGCCAGTCACGTCAAGGAAGGCCAGGTTGCCTACTTTTTCAGAAGTGACCTGCAGGCGCCGGGCCATCTGAGATGACAAGCGCATTAAAATTTCGGGATTGACCTGGATGAGCTGTCGAAATTTCTTGTATGAAATTTCCGCAACTTCACATGCCACTTTGGCACGTACCCAGGCGCTTCGTTCCTGACCTTCCTCAAATAATCCCAACTCTCCAATGAAATCGCCCTGATTCAGATAAGAGAGGATCATCTCCTTTCCTTCTTCATCTTTAATCAGAACTGCGACGGAGCCCTTAACAATGTAGTAAAGGGTTTCCGCTTTCTCACCCTGATGGATAAGTGTGCTCTTGGAGGGGTATTTGTGAATATGACAATGGGACAGGAACCATTCTAATGTAGGGTCTGTTTGTGGTTTACCAAGAACCATTCTCTTCTATCCTCTGTTGTAATCGTGCCGGAAACACAGGGGGTAAGCTCCTGTGGGGCGCTGAAATCATAGGGCATTTTCGGCTGGCATTCACGACAATCAGTCAGGCTCCTTTCTGACGATCCTGCTCGTTTAGCCATAGTTGTCATCGGGTAAAAAAACTCTACCCTCTGTTTGTAGCACACCCTGACGAAACTGTCTCCTGTTGTCTTGTCTGACTTTTGTCATTTGGGGCAGATTGCTGTTTATACTCTGAAGGAGTAATCTGGCGGAAATTTTAACAATTGAGAGTGAGCATAATGCAGGCACGTGTGAAATGGGTCGAAGGACTGAACTTTATCGGGGAGTCTGCGTCCGGACACCAGGTTCTGATGGATGGAAACTCAGGCGATAAGGCACCCAGTCCGATGGAAATGGTCCTTATGGCAACCGGAAGTTGCAGTGCCATTGATGTGGTCTCTATTCTGCAGAAAGGCCGCCATGAGGTTGCTGATTGTGAGGTCAGGCTGACTTCTGAACGTCGTGAAGAAGCTCCTCGCTTGTTTACCCATATCAATCTGCATTTTATTGTCAGCGGCCATAATCTTTCGGATAACGTCGTTGAACGGGCAGTAACGCTATCTGCAGAAAAGTATTGTTCCGTATCTTTAATGTTGGGTAAAGGAGTGAACATTACCCATAGCTTTGAAGTGATTAATCGCTAACAAGGCGGTCACGGGTGCCAGTTAGCACCCGTGACCTTAGTTGAGGCAACGCTCTTCCATGAGTCGTTTGACCAGGGGAGTCATAATCAATTCCATGGCCAGCCCCATTTTCCCGCCAGGCACCACCAGTGTATTGATATGTGAAATAAACGAACCCTGGATCATGGCCAGTAAATAGGGAAAGTTAATTTCTTCCAGACCACGAAAATGGATCACGACAAAACTTTCATCCAGTGAAGGGATGGTTTTGGCGGCGAAAGGATTAGACGTATCGACAGTAGGTACCCGCTGGAAATTGATGTGGGTGCGTGAGAACTGTGGAGTGATGTAATTAATATAATCATCCATTGAGCGTACCACTGAATCCATCACTGCTTCTCTGGAGTGGCTTCGTTCACGCATATCCCTGACAAGTTTCTGAATCCATTCCAGGTTCACGATAGGCACTACGCCTACCATCAGGTCCACTTTATCGGCAACGTTATGCTGTTCAGTGACAATTCCACCGTGTAAACCTTCATAAAACAGCACGTCCGTATTGTCCGGCAGTGGCTGCCAGGGGGTAAATGTTCCGGGGACCTGTTTCCAGGGCACCGCTTCATCATAGGTGTGCAGATATTTTCGTGAACGGCCGGTACCCTGCAGGCCGTACTCGTTAAAGGTCTGTTCCAGCAATGAGAAGTCGTTCGCCTCGGGGCCGAAGTAACTGATATGTCGCCCTAAGTCACGGGCTTTGCGGATGGCAACATCCATTTCTGGTCTGCTGTAGCGGTGAAAGCTGTCACCTTCCAGCTCAGCGGCATGAATGTTGAGTTGCTGGAATATTTTACGGAAGGCAAGGCTGGTCGTTGTGGTACCGGCCCCGCTGGATCCGGTCACAGCAATAATAGGATGTCTGGCGGACATGAAAATTTGCTCCCTGGACCGATACGGCTGACAGCATTGTTAGCATGTCTGGCAGCGTGTGTCATCTGTCAGTAAGGAGAAGTTACTACTCAGCTCTGAAATCACTGGCAGGCATCAGAGTTACAGATTCATGTAATTCTGACCAAACGACGACAATTTTCCCTGCACTCAATTGCTGGCGAATATCCGCTGTCTTTTCAGCCAGTGTACGCTCATATTCGCCATAATCGGTGCCTTCTCTGAGCACAAAGGACTCGATCAGGTTATCCAGGGTTTCAGGGGAGATTTGTTGCCAGGGAATGATCACGATTATTTATCCAGCCAGGTTGAAAGCCATTGCGGAATGCGTTGTTCAAGCCACATGACCGGACGAGTCAGAGATCCTCCGACAAAGCCAACGTGCCCACCATATGGGGACAACTGATAAGTGATGCTCGGCGACAGATGTTCCGGATTAGGTATCACATCCGGCACCATGAATGGATCATCCTCAGCGTGAATGATCAGCATTGGTTTTTCGACACCAGATAACAGAGGCATGCCACTCGCACGACGATAGTAGTCAGTAGCGTCTATGAAACCATGATTTTTTGACGTGATTTCATCATCAAACTCCCGCAACCGGTGAATCTTATTCAGTCTTTCGGCGGTGATATCCAGTAACCCTGGATAAGCTTTAAGTTTCCGGCGAACGTTCTTTTTCATCTGTGTCAGAAGGTAGAACTGGTAGAAGCGCGAAAACCCTTGTTCCAGCTTAAAGCTACAGGGCTCTAACATCAGCGGAGCGGAAACAATGACACCGGCGTCCAGCAGGCAGTCGTTGCCCTGTGAGCCCATCATGCAGGCCAGCATATTACCGCCCAGAGAAAAGCCGGTGGCGGCGGTCGGAACCTGCCCCATAGTCTGCCTCATCCAGCGTAAGAAATAACTGGCATCGGCAAAATCTCCGGAGTGGTAATTCTGTTTCCGACGATTGGATTCACCGCTGCAACCCCGAAAATGCATTACCACACCGAGCCAGCCGCGTTTCTGAAATGAGGACAGTAATCCGTGCGCATAAGGACTGTTAACGCTTCCTTCAAGTCCATGAAAAATAACCGCCCGCGATTTATGCAGAGCATGTTGCGGGTTTTCGCTCCAGGCAAGATCAACAAAATCACCATCAGGTAATTCAAGCCTCTGCCAGTAGGGTTTTATCCGCACAATACGTCGCAGGATCCTTGGCAGAAGAGTCTGAATATGAGGGTTTTTCAACTGAGGAATAGGTGTAAATTCCTCCGCTGCGTTACGACAAATTTTCATACCGTCGGGTCTTGTCTGATCCATAACTCACTGTATAGTTTCAAAGGTTAATTTAATCCTGAGACAGGAATGGTGTCACGCATGGAAATGGGATTATTTCTCTCGTTACTTGGCTTTCTTTGGGTCGCGGCAATAACACCAGGGCCTAATAATATGTTACTTACCGCATCCGGCGCCAATTTTGGTTTCATCCGGTCATTTCCGCTGATGCTCGGCATTATGCTGGGCATGCAGGTCATGTTGCTCATGGTGGCCTTTGGGATTGGTGGCCTTATTCTGGTCTATCCTGCTCTCCATTTATTGCTGAAAATTGCTGGAAGCCTGTATTTACTCTGGCTGTCCTGGAAAATAGGCAGTGCTCCTTATGAAGCACTGGATATCGATAATTCCGCAGTATCCGCAAAGGCAATGCCATTCTGGCAGGGGGGATTATTGCAGTTAATTAATCCCAAAGCATGGCTGATGTCATTGGGTGCGGTGGCAAGTTTTAGTCTCGCAGGTGTCAACTACCGTTCATCGGTGTTGGCCATCAGTTTCGCGATGTTTCTGGTGAATATTGTCGCCGGCGTGATCTGGCTCGGTTTTGGTACCTTTATCAGCCGTTGGCTAAAGAGCCGTCAGTCCTGGACAATTTTTAACATCGGTATGGGATTACTGACCGCATCCTGCGTCATCCTGATCTGGTTATAAATATCCTCTGCGCAGTCAGTCATCAGCTCCGTCATACTCTGTCCTGTCAGTTGCCAGGGCAGGTCATGGTATCGACATAACCTGCAACAAGGGCTCTGACAGCCGACTGTTAGCTCTTCTAAACCTGATGACATGTTCAGCGGGGCACAGAACTCATCGCTTCAAGTTGCTCCTGCATATCAAGCCATTCCATCTCACATTCTTCCAGAGCAGACTGACTTTCTGCCTGAACTTTCAGGGCTGCGGTTAAATCAGTTTTCCTCGATTGTTCATAGATATCGGGTTGGCTGAGTAATTGCTCATTTTCGCTGAGAGTTTTCTGCAGGGCCGACATCCGTTTTTCCAACTGCTCGATTTTTTTACGTAAAGGCTGGGTTTGTGTCCGCAGCTCAGCTTCACGTCTTTTTTGATCTTTACGGGCCTGGGCGCTGTTTTCCTGGTCTGGTTTGGTGGACTCTCCGGCAACGCTGTTTTTCTGCTGAGTGGTGAGCCATTGCTGATAATCATCCAAATCGCCATCAAATACCGCGACATTTCCGGCATCTACCAGATAGAGTTCATCGGTGGTGGCACGAATCAGATGCCGATCGTGTGATACCACCACTAATGCGCCTTCGTAATCAATCAGCGCTTCGGTGAGTGCCTGACGCATGTCCAGATCGAGGTGGTTGGTCGGTTCGTCCAGCAGCAGCAAATTGGGTCGTTCCCAGACCACCAGTGCCAAAACCAGACGTGCCTTTTCTCCCCCGGAAAAACGTCCGGTAACTTCTTTGACCTTATCGCCCTGAAACCCGAACCCACCGAGATAATCTCTGAGATGTTGTTCTGTTTCACGCGGGGCCTGGCGTTGTAAATGTTGCAAAGGAGATTCATCGGCCCGCAGATATTCCAGCTGATGCTGGGCGAAATAGCCCAGTTTTATCCCTTTTGCCAGCGTGACTTCGCCTTGCTGAGGGATTAAGTCTCCTGCCAGCAATTTAATTAACGTCGATTTTCCTGCGCCATTCCGCCCCAGTAAACCAATCCGCGATCCCGGGACCAGATTCAGTTTGATCGAGTTAAGAATCACTTTCTCGCCATACCCGGCTGTGACTTTTTCCATTTTCAGCAAAGGATTAGGTAAGCTTTCCGGCGGCAGAAACTGAAAGCTAAACGGGTTATCCACATGAGCAGGGGCAATCAGCTCCATCCGCTCCAGCATTTTTATCCGGCTCTGTGCCTGACGGGCTTTAGTCGCTTTGGCCCTGAAGCGGTCAATGTAGTGCTGAAGATGTTCAACTTTAGCCTGCTGGCTTTGATAAAGGGCTTGTTGCTGAGCCAGTCGGGTGGCTCTCTGACGTTCAAAATCACTGTAGTTACCGGTGTATTCGAACAGATTTTCCTGCTCAATATGCAGAATTTTGTTCACTGTTGGATCCAGAAAATCCCTATCGTGGGAAATCAGGATTAATGTCCCGGTATAACTTTTAAGCCAGCGCTCAAGCCAGATGACAGCATCTAAATCGAGGTGGTTAGTGGGTTCATCGAGTAATAACAGATCGGAACGGCAAAGCAGCGCCTGAGCAAGATTAAGTCGCATCCGCCATCCACCGGAGAAGTCTTTGACCGGTGACTGTAATTGCTGCTGGCTAAATCCTAATCCATTCAACAGGCTGGCCGCACGGGACTGAATCGTCCAGGCCTGCACCGCATCCAGTTTGCCATGTAATAAGGCAATTTTATTGCCATCATTTTCTGCGTTAGCCAGAGCTAGTTCACGTTCCAGTTGGCGGTATTCTCTGTCACCGTCTATGACATATTCGATGGCTGGCTGATTCAATGCCGGCGTTTCCTGGTTCACCCAGGCTAACGCCCAGTTCCCGGGGAAGCTGACATTTCCGGCATCACTGGTCATCTCACCTTTCAACAAGGATAACAGGGTGGATTTACCGCAGCCATTTTTCCCCACCAGACCTACTTTCTGGCCCGGATTAATCGTAGCGGAAGCGTTTTCCAGCAGCACCCGGGTACCGCGTCGAATTTGTAGTGAAGAGAAGACAATCATAAGCGCCGTATCGTCAGAATATGTTAAATTATCAGCTAAAGGGAACCAGCGATTAAACCGGAAAGGTAGTTGTGTGCAGCATGGTAGCTGAAATAGTTATCCGTGACGATGATTTGGAGGAGAACAATGTCAACACAGCCCAAAATTCTGCTGCTGTACGCTCATCCTGAATCTCAGGAGTCGGTGGCAAACAGGATTTTATTAGATACTGCAAGGCAGCAGGACAATGTGACTGTGCATGATTTGTATGCCTTCTATCCTGATTTTTTTATCGATATTCACTACGAACAACAATTGCTACGTGAGCATGACATTATCGTGTTCCAGCACCCCTTATATACTTACAGTTGTCCCGCACTACTGAAAGAGTGGTTTGATCGCGTTTTATCGCGGGGATTTGCTACCGGAAACGGGGAGCATGCGCTGGCCGGGAAATACTGGCGCAGTGTTATCACCACAGGTGAACCGGAAACTGCTTATCATCAGCATGGTCTGAACCGCTATCCGATGACAGAAATTATGCGTCCTTTTGAACTCACCGCACAAACCTGTCGGATGCACTGGTTAACACCAATGATTATCTATTGTGCCAGACGTCAGAGTGCAAAAGCGATGAAAACATTCGCCAGTGCTTATGATGACTGGCTGTCCCAGCCATTACCTCAGGGGGTTATTTGATGGAAGGACCAGGCCTGTTAACAGCGGGGGTGATTTATCTGGGCGCAGCGGTGGTGGCCGTTCCTATTGCTGCGAGAATCGGGATTGGCGCAGTGCTGGGTTACCTGCTTGCGGGGATTGCTATTGGGCCATGGGGGGTAGGATTAATCAGTGATGTTGATGAGATTCTGCACTTTTCGGAACTGGGTGTTGTGTTTCTGATGTTTATTATCGGGCTGGAGCTTAACCCCAGTAAACTCTGGGAGCTTCGGCGTTCTATTTTTGGGGTCGGTGCCGCTCAGGTTATTTTTTCTGCGGCGATTCTGGGAGGGTTGCTCTGGCTGACCCATTTTTCCTGGCAGGCAGCATTAATTGGCGGTATTGGTCTGGCAATGTCTTCAACCGCGATGGCCCTGCAGCTGATGCGTGACAAAGGGATGAATCGCAGCGAAGCGGGGCAACTTGGCTTCTCTGTCTTGTTATTTCAGGATCTGGCGGTCATTCCCGCACTGGCACTAATTCCTCTGCTGGCTGGCGGCGATGGCCAACATCATACCGACTGGATTAAGGTTGGCATGAAAGTACTGGCATTTGCCGGTATGTTGGTGGGTGGTCGTTATCTGCTGCGCCCCATATTTCGTTTTATCGCGGCATCGGGTGTGCGGGAAGTTTTTACTGCCTCGGCCTTGTTGCTGGTGATTGGTTCAGCTGTATTCATGGATGCCCTGGGACTGTCGATGGCTCTGGGGACATTTATCGCGGGAATTTTGTTGGCAGAAAGTGAGTACCGGCATGAACTGGAAGTTGCTATAGAGCCTTTTAAAGGTTTACTGCTTGGCCTGTTCTTTATTTCGGTAGGTATGGCCCTGAATCTGGGCGTGTTATATACCCATATTGGTGAAATCGTTCTGGCGGTATTCGTGCTGGTTACGGTGAAAACCCTGGTGTTGTATGTGCTGGCCCGTATCTATGGTTTACGCAGCTCTGAACGTTTGCAGTTTGCCGGAGTACTGAGTCAGGGCGGTGAATTTGCCTTTGTCTTATTTTCGGCTGCAACGACTGCTCATCTGTTTTCAGGCGAACAGCTGCCGCTGCTACTAGTGACTGTCACCTTATCAATGATGACAACGCCTTTACTGATGCAGGGGATTGATAAAATTCTGGTTCGCCGGTTCAATAAATCCGGCGATGAAACCAGTGAAAAACATTATGTCGAAGATGATCAACCGCAGGTGATTGTGGTGGGATTCGGACGTTTTGGACAGGTGATAGGCCGCCTGTTGATGGCAAATAATACCCGTATCACGGTACTTGAACGCGATATTAGCGCCGTCAGTCTGATGCGAAAATATGGCTACAAAGTCTACTATGGCGATGCCACAGAGCTCGAATTGTTGCGCGCTGCCGGGGCTGACGGGGCAGAGTCGATAGTGGTCACCTGCAATGATCCGGAAGATGCGATGACTATTGTTCAGCTTTGCCAGCACCATTTCCCGCATCTGAAAATTCTGGCGCGCGCCCGTGGGCGTGTGGAGGCTCACGAATTACTTCAGGCAGGTGTGACACAATTCAGTCGCGAAACCTTTTCCAGTGCACTGGAATTGGGTCGTAAGACTTTGATTAGCCTGGGGATGCATCCGCACCAGGCGATGCGGGCTCAGCTCCATTTTCGTCGTCTGGACATGCGAATGCTACGTGAGTTGATGCCTAACCACGACGATAACGGACAGATTTCGCGGGTCCGTGAGGCTCGTCGTGAGCTGGAAGATATATTCAACCGGGAAATGCAGCAGGAAAAACGACAGTTTGATGGCTGGGATGAGTTTGAATAACGAAGTAAAACCTGACCGGAGGGCGTTATCGCCCCCCGTATTCATCACAGGCAGGGTGAGAGATGCGTAAACGTTTTATTGCCGGGGCCGTTTGCCCTGAGTGTCAGCAAAAAGATACTCTGGCGATGTGGCAGGAAAACAACATTGATGTCGTCGAATGTGTAAAATGCGGCCATCAGATGCGTGAGGCTGATAAAAAAGTGACCGAAAATATTCGGCATCATGAACAGATTATTGGCGTATTTACCCCCAAATAGTGCCGGTTTTATCTTTTTTTTGCACTGAAACTTACAGTGGGATTGAATTTCGCTACAATCAGCGCCATTAAGACCGGAGAGGAAAAGTAACCCGTTTTTCCGGTCAGGACCTTTCTGGTTGGTGTTATTGCAGGCAAGAATAAACCAATGAGACAGGATTTAAGTTCTCAACGGTTAGGAGATATCATGAAAGTAGCAAAAGACCTGGTAGTCAGTCTCGCCTATCAGGTACGTACAGAAGATGGCGTATTGGTTGATGAATCCCCGGCAAATGCGCCGCTGGAATATCTGCACGGTCATGGTTCCCTGATTTCTGGTCTGGAAAAAGCACTGGAAAATCATGAGCCAGGTGACAAGTTTGATGTGAATATTGCCGCTGACGATGCCTATGGTCAGTTCGACGACAATCTGGTTCAGCGTGTACCGAAAGATGTGTTTGTTGGTGTTGATGAACTGCAGGTAGGTATGCGTTTTCTGGCAGAAACTGATCAAGGGCCTGTGCCGGTAGAAATTACCGAAGTGGGTGATGATTATGTGGTGGTTGATGGAAACCATATGCTGGCTGGGCAAAACCTGAGCTTCAACGTGGAAGTGATGGCTATCCGTGAAGCGACGGCTGAAGAGCTGGCACATGGTCATGTGCATGGTGAGCATGGCCACGATCACGATCACGATCACGATCACGATCACGGTCAGGAAGGTTGTGGTACCGGCGGATGTGGCTGTCACCACTAATCAAGCCTGAGACAGCCGCTGCCATGCGGCTGTCTGTACTGCCCTCAGTAATGAGGTGGGGGCGTCTCTTCTGACTGAGGAGCGACTAATGACGGTGCGGCCGTTTTCACTTTCTCTGCCAGCATCCGGAATTGGTCCCGCATTTTTGCCATCTCAATTTCGTGCCTGACAACTATCTGATTTAGTTCTTCAATAGTCAGTTCCTGAAAAGCAATCTTGCTTTCAAGCGCTTCCAGACGTTGTTCCCATTCGGACGCTTGCATTCTTCTTCCTCACTATTTCTTTTGCGTGTCATGATGCTCGATCTACGGTGATTATTCGACCCCTGTAACAGTAATTCGTCTGTTTTTTTGCTGTCATCGCACCCTCCGCCTTGAAATTCCCGACAATGACCCAATAATTTTTGAAACTTCCTGATGCAAAAAAGGTCGGAGGTTAACAGAGATTGATCGTGCTGACGGTGTGTTACACCGATATATACCGTTATAGTGTGGGTAATGAAAACACAATAATCACCGGAGTCTGATGCTTCGGTTGGGAGATATGGATGAAATCATTGTTTAAAGTCTCATTGTTAGCGACCACATTAGCCGTTGCGCTGAATGCTCCTGTGGTTATGGCTGCGGATACTGCTGCCAAAACAACTGAGCAGGCGCCTAAGACTAATGCTGCATTTAAAGACCAGAACCAACAGTCTGCTTATGCACTGGGTGCTTCACTGGGTCGCTACATGGACAATTCTCTGAAGGAACAAGAGAAGCTTGGTATCAAGCTGGATAAAAAACTCCTGATCGACGGTGTTCAGGATGCTTTCGCTGGTAAGAGCAAATTATCCGATGCTGACATTGAACAGACTCTGAAAGCATTTGAAGCTAAGGTGAAATCAGCAGCTCAGGCGAAAATGGAAAAGGATGCCAAAGAGAATGCTCAGAAAGGTGATGCTTTCGCCGCTAAGTTCGCTAAAGAAGCCGGCGTGAAGAAAACCGCCAGCGGACTGCTGTACAAAGTAGAGAAAGAAGGTACTGGTCCGGCTCCTGTTGATAGCGATACCGTTGTTGTTAACTACAAAGGCACCCTGATCGACGGAACAGAGTTTGATAATTCTTACAAACGTGGTGAGCCATTATCTTTCCGTCTGGATGGTGTTATCCCTGGCTGGACCGAAGGTCTGAAGCACCTGAAGAAAGGCGGTAAAATTAAGCTGGTTATTCCACCAGATCTGGCTTACGGACAGAACGGCGTTCCTGGTATTCCACCAAACTCAACCTTAGTGTTTGACGTTGAATTACTGGATATCAAGCCGGCACCAAAAGCTGATGATGCTGCTAAAGCGCATGCCGCGGACACTTCTTCAGACGCTAAAAAAGCTCAGTAATGTTGTTCAACCGCCGCATCTCTGCGGCGGTTTCTTTCCCCTCCATGATAAAAGCGCTGGCTTAAGTAATCGACATTTGCCAGACTGATATTTCTGATGTTTCTATTTTTTTGAGTCTGCCCGGCAGTGCTTATGACAGGCTCCTGCTACGTAGGGTAATATCTGTAATGTCTAATCCATTTAATCCCGGCGATATTTCCGATTATGAGCTTCCGGAGCAACATCCGTTTGAACCGGCAGACTATGACATTCTCAAATCATATGAATCGGTTGTTGACGGACTGGCAATGCTGATTGGTTCTCATTGTGAAATTGTGCTGCACTCGTTAGATAACCTGAATTGCTCCGCTATCCGGATTGCTAACGGTGAGCATACAGGCAGACAAGTAGGTTCACCTATTACTGATCTGGCTCTGCGGATGTTGCATGACCTTCATGGTGAAAAAAGTAATGTTTCCCGCGCGTATTTTACCCGGGCGAAAAGTGGTGTGCTGATGAAGTCAGTGACGATTGCTATCCGCAATCATAGCCAACGGGTGATTGGTCTGCTGTGCATCAATATGAATCTGGATGTTCCATTTTCACAGATCATGTCAACTTTTATGCCGCCGGAATTACACCAGGTAGATTCCAGTGTTAACTTTGCCAGCTCAGTCGATGATCTTGTGGCTCAGACAATGGAATTTACCATCGAAGAAGTGACCAATGATCGTAATGTCTCTAATAATTCGAAGAACCGTCAGATTGTGTTGAATCTTTATGAGAAAGGCATTTTTGACATCAAGGACGCGATTAACCAGGTCGCAGATCGCCTGAACATCTCAAAACATACTGTCTACCTGTATATCCGTCAGTTTAAAAGTGGTGATTTCCAGGGGGGTGAACGCTAATGCGTTATTCACTGCTGGTGACCGGAGCACCCTATGGGACACAGCAATCGACCAGTGCATTATTATTTGCCAGAGCGCTTTTAACCACGGGGCATCAGCTGGACAGCGTATTTTTTTATCGGGAAGGTGTACTGAACGCGAATCAGCTGACAGCGCCAGCCAGCGATGAAACAGATATTGTTCGTGAATGGCAGAATCTGCAGAGGCAATATGGAATTGGGCTGCATATCTGTGTTGCTGCGGCGCTGAGACGTGGAGTGACGGATGCTTCAGAAGCAAAACGTCTTCAGTTACCGGCAGACAACTTGCAGCCGGGGTTTACTATGAGCGGACTAGGCGCGTTTGCTGAAGCTGCTTCGGTCTGTGATCGTATGGTGCAATTCTGATGAACAGCGTCGCTTTTGTTTTTACCTCGGCTCCACACGGCACAAGTGCCGGCAGAGAAGGGCTGGATGCACTGCTGGCTACGGCAGCTATCAATGAGCGGTGCGGATTGTTCTTTATCAGTGATGGTGTATTACAGATCTTGCCAGGCCAGCAACCCGGAAAAATTTTGTCCCGCGATTATATTGCAACCTTTGGCGTGCTCCCTCTGTATGATGTTGAACAATGCTATCTGTCTGCCGAGTCACTGTCTGCCCGGGGCATCCCGGTGGGGAATGACTGGGTATTACCGGCTCAGGTTGTCGCCATGGCCGAAATTCGACGACTGCTGGCTGATTACGACAAAATTATTACCTTCTGAGAATTGCACCGCAAATGCTACATACACTTATGCGTTCACCCTGGCAGACGGATATCCGGGGAATGATAATGCTGCTTAGCGCAGGCGATGATCTTTTGCTGCTGCAGGATGGGGTTCTGGCGGCCGTTGAAGGGAACGAGTTGCTTCGGGCATTATTACAATCCCCCGCCACTCTTTATGTCTTACAGGAAGATGCTGCTGCCCGTGGGATAACCACTCAAATTTCAGTCGAAGTACAAAAAATAGGCTATAATGAGTTCGTTGAATTGACGGTCAGACATCAGCAACAGCTCGCCTGGTAGCACAGAAGTATTGGTTATTTCTTGACACCTTTTAGCCCGGGCCCTAAAATTCTGCGTCCTCGTAGAAATACGAGGCGATTTATTACGTGTTTACGAAGCAAAAGCTAAATCCAGGAGCTATTTAATGGCAACAGTTAACCAGCTGGTTCGCAAACCACGCGTACGCAAAGTTGCAAAAAGCAACGTGCCTGCGCTGGAAGCCTGCCCGCAAAAACGTGGTGTTTGTACTCGTGTATATACTACCACTCCTAAAAAACCGAACTCAGCATTGCGTAAAGTATGCCGTGTTCGCCTGACCAACGGTTTCGAAGTTACTTCGTACATCGGTGGTGAAGGCCATAACCTGCAGGAACACTCAGTGATCCTGATCCGTGGCGGTCGTGTAAAAGACCTGCCAGGTGTGCGTTACCACACCGTTCGCGGCGCACTTGACTGTTCAGGTGTTAAAGACCGTAAACAGGCTCGTTCTAAGTACGGTGTGAAGAAGCCAAAGGCTTAATGGACTCCGTTAAGTAAGGCCAAACGTTTTAATATAAATGTCAGAATAAACTCGTAGAGTTTTGGACAATCCTGAATTTTCAACGGAGAATTTCCATGCCACGTCGTCGTGTGATTGGTCAACGTAAAATCCTGCCAGATCCTAAGTTCGGATCTGAGTTGCTGGCCAAATTTGTAAATATTCTGATGGTAGACGGAAAAAAATCTACTGCAGAAGCTATCGTATACACTGCGCTTGAGACCCTGGCTCAGCGCTCTGGTAAAACTGAACTGGACGCTTTCGACATTGCTCTCGAAAACGTACGTCCTACAGTAGAAGTTAAATCCCGCCGCGTAGGTGGTTCTACTTATCAGGTACCAGTTGAAGTCCGTCCGGTCCGTCGTAATGCCCTGGCTATGCGTTGGATCGTTGAAGCTGCTCGTAAACGCGGTGATAAATCTATGGCTTTGCGCCTGGCGAACGAACTTTCTGATGCTGCAGAGAACAAAGGTACTGCAGTGAAGAAACGTGAAGACGTTCACCGTATGGCCGAAGCTAACAAGGCGTTCGCTCACTACCGTTGGTAATCACCACGGTGTAGTTGTTAACCCGGCGGACGCTCATGTAGCTAAGCCGCCGTGGTTTACTTACATAGAACGTCCGGAATTCAGAGGAATCAAATGGCTCGTACAACACCCATTGCTCGCTACCGTAACATCGGTATCAGTGCACACATCGACGCCGGTAAAACCACAACTACCGAGCGTATTCTGTTCTACACCGGTGTAAACCATAAAATCGGTGAAGTACACGATGGCGCTGCAACCATGGACTGGATGGCTCAGGAACAGGAACGTGGTATTACCATCACGTCTGCTGCGACGACTGCTTTCTGGTCTGGTATGGCGAAACAGTTTGAACCACATCGTATCAACATTATTGATACCCCGGGACACGTTGACTTTACTATCGAAGTAGAGCGTTCAATGCGTGTTCTGGATGGTGCAGTAATGGTTTACTGTGCGGTTGGCGGCGTTCAGCCTCAGTCCGAGACTGTATGGCGTCAGGCTAACAAATATAAAGTTCCACGCATCGCGTTCGTTAACAAAATGGACCGTATGGGTGCTAACTTCCTGAAAGTTGTTGGTCAGATTAAAAGCCGTCTGGGCGCTAACCCTGTTCCATTGCAGTTAGCAATCGGTGCAGAAGAAGGTTTCACCGGTGTTGTTGACCTGGTGAAAATGAAAGCGATCAACTGGAACGAAGAAGATGCAGGCGTAACTTTCGTTTACGAAGAGATCCCTGCTGAACTGACTGACCTGGCTGAAGAATGGCGCCAGAACCTGGTTGAAGCTGCAGCAGAAGCTTCCGAAGAGCTGATGGAGAAATACCTCGGCGGTGAAGAACTGACTGAAGAAGAGATCAAACAGGCTCTGCGTCAGCGCGTTCTGAACAATGAAATCATCCTGGTAACCTGTGGTTCTGCATTTAAGAACAAAGGTGTTCAGGCGATGCTGGATGCCGTGGTTGAGTATCTGCCGTCACCAACAGACGTACCTGCTATTAAAGGTATGCTGGATGATGGTAAAGATACCCCTGCAGAGCGTCACGCAGATGACAGCGAACCGTTCTCTGCATTAGCCTTTAAAATCGCTAATGACCCGTTCGTTGGTAACCTGACGTTCTTCCGTGTGTACTCGGGTGTTGTTAACTCAGGTGACACCGTACTGAACTCAGTGAAATCTGCCCGTGAGCGTTTTGGCCGTATCGTTCAGATGCATGCTAACAAGCGTGAAGAGATCAGTGAAGTTCGCGCAGGCGACATTGCTGCGGCTATCGGTCTGAAAGATGTTATTACTGGTGATACTCTGTGTGATCCAAGCAATCCAATCATCCTGGAGCGTATGGAATTCCCTGAGCCAGTAATCTCTATCGCCGTTGAACCAAAAACCAAAGCTGACCAGGAAAAAATGGGTCTGGCTCTGGGCCGTCTGGCTAAAGAAGATCCATCTTTCCGTGTCTGGACTGATGAAGAATCTAACCAGACTATCATCGCTGGTATGGGTGAATTACACCTCGATATCATCGTTGACCGTATGAAGCGTGAATTCAACGTTGAAGCGAACGTGGGTAAACCACAGGTTGCTTACCGTGAAGCTATCCGCTCTAAAGTTACCGATATTGAAGGTAAACACGCCAAACAGTCTGGTGGTCGTGGTCAGTATGGTCATGTTGTTATTGACATGTACCCACTGGAACCAGGTTCTAACCCTGCGGGCTACGAGTTTGTCAACGATATCAAAGGTGGTGTAATCCCAACAGAATACATCCCTGCGGTAGACAAAGGTATCCAGGAGCAGTTGAAATCAGGCCCACTGGCTGGTTATCCGGTAGTAGACCTGGGTGTTCGTCTGCACTTTGGTTCATACCATGACGTTGACTCCTCTGAGCTGGCGTTTAAACTGGCTGCCTCTATCGCCTTTAAAGATGGCTTTAAGAAAGCAACTCCGGTTCTGCTTGAGCCAATCATGAAGGTTGAAGTTGAAACGCCTGAAGAGAATACTGGTGATGTCATCGGTGACCTGAGCAGACGTCGTGGTATGCTGAAAGGGCAGGAATCTAACGCTACTGGCGTTGAGATTCATGCAGAGGTACCACTGTCTGAGATGTTTGGTTACGCAACTCAGCTGCGTTCTCTGACCAAAGGTCGTGCTTCTTACTCCATGGAGTTCCTGAAGTATGATGATGCGCCGAACAACGTAGCGCAGGCCGTTATTGAAGCTCGTAGTAAATAAGACTACGGTTTAATTTTGAACAGATGCCTTCATCGGATGATGAAGGCATAACGTAAGGAATATCGCCATGGCGAAAGAGCAATTTCAACGTAACAAACCACACGTTAACGTCGGTACTATCGGCCACGTTGACCACGGTAAAACCACTCTGACTGCTGCAATCACTACCGTACTGGCTAAGACCTACGGCGGTGCT
>Ga0157363_1000250_pt1 | contig 42254 bp, 32 predicted proteins | sample AttsexASBM1_FD_111477 | JGI IMG/M metagenome (GOLD analysis project Ga0157363, IMG submission 111477) | Fungus gardens microbial communities from leaf cutter ant in Ribeirão Preto, State of São Paulo, Brazil - Atta sexdens ASBM1 | ecosystem: Host-associated > Fungi > Mycelium > Unclassified ... | reverse complement strand
TCAGCTGCAGACTGGCCGCCGTCATGGCCAGCGCAGCATGAACCTGAGGATCCGTTTCAACACTGAGGCGTTTCTCTATGAGCGGAAGCAGGTCAGCGGCCGCGTCGTTTTGTAACTGTTGCGCCGCACGCAGGCGCACGCCGGCATCAGGGCTTACCAGCTGATGGGCGGCGAGAGCACTGGCGACCAGTACACGCAGACGGTTGTTCATAAACAGCTTTTTAACGTCGCCGTTGGGCTGTGCGGCGTCATCCAGTGGCTGAAGCGTATTCCCGGTTTTACTAAAGGGATGGTGGTCCTGATCCGTCACGACGGTTTCGGCTTTTAACGCTTCCAGCAAGGGTAAACGGCGGGCATCTGGCGCAGCGGCCCACTGTTGCAGCAGATCGGCCTGCTGAGTTCGGCTGGCGGCGGCAAAATCCGTAGCGGGTCCGGCGCTGGCAAACAGCGGCAGAAGCAGCAATAACGCTAAAAAATTCAGGCGAAGCATCATGGTGAGCCTCATCAAAAGGGCGAGCATAGGATGTCCTGACGGCCGCCCTCACAGCCAGCGCGAGGGCGGTCTGAGTTTTACTGCGTCGTTTTCACGGGATGATCCGGTTTTTTATCATTGCCGGGAATATACGGGCTCCAGGGCTGGGCGCGTACCGGTTTGTCCGTCTGCCAGACCACGTTAAACTGACCGTTTTCTTCAACTTCGCCAATCATCACGGGTTTGTGCAGATGGTGGTTGGTCTGATCCATCGTCAGGGTAAACCCGTCCGGGGCCTTAAAGGTCTGACCGGCCATGGCCGCACGCACTTTATCCACATTGGTCGTACCGGCTTTCTCGACGGCCTGCGCCCACATATGAATGCCTACGTAGGTGGCTTCCATCGGGTCATTGGTTACCACGGTGCTGGCATTCGGCAGATTGTGCGCTTTTGCGTAAGCCCGATAGTCGGCAACAAATTTCGCGTTGGTCGGGTTATCTAAGGATTCAAAATAGTTCCAGGCTGCCAGCTGACCGACCAGCGGTTTAGTATCAATCCCACGAAGTTCCTCTTCACCCACCGAGAAGGCTACGACCGGGATATCGGTGGCTTTGATGCCCTGGTTAGCCAGTTCCTTGTAGAACGGTACGTTGGAATCGCCATTGATGGTGGAGACCACCGCGGTTTTGCCGCCAGCGGCAAACGTCTTGATATTAGAGACGATGGTCTGGTAATCGCTGTAGCCAAACGGGGTGTACACTTCTTCGATATCTTTATCCTGCACGCCTTTTGAATGCAGGAAGGCGCGTAAAATCTTGTTGGTGGTGCGGGGATAAACATAATCTGTTCCCAGCAGGAAGAAACGTTTGGCCCCGCCGCCATCCTGGCTCATCAGGTATTCCACCGCCGGAATCGCCTGCTGGTTTGGTGCTGCACCGGTATAAAAGACGTTCGGCGACATCTCTTCACCTTCGTACTGCACCGGATAGAAGAGCAGGCCATTCAGTTCTTCAAAGACCGGCAGCACGGATTTGCGCGATACCGAGGTCCAGCAACCAAACACCACAGCCACTTTGTCCTGGGTCAGCAGTTGCCGGGCTTTCTCGGCGAACAGCGGCCAGTTCGAGGCCGGATCCACCACCACGGGCTCCAGTTTTTTCCCCAGCACGCCCCCTTTGGCGTTAATTTCATCGATGGTCATCAGGGCGACATCTTTAAGTGGCGTTTCAGAAATGGCCATGGTGCCGGAAAGGGAGTGCATGATGCCTACTTTGATGGTGTCAGCCGCCTGAGCGCTCCAGGCGAACCCCATGCCCGCTACGGTAGCTGAGAGAGCAAAAGCTTTAAGCAATGAACGTCTTTTCATCGATGGTAAACCCCTAATGGTATGGATACGTTATTCAATGGGTTGAAGCCGGGCCTGCTGGAGCATGTGTAGCGTGATTTTTCTGACCTCCGCTTTACTGACGGCAATGTGCCCGGTCAGGATCTGGCGGGCGTCGCGGGTCTCTTGCAATAAAATGGCTCGCAAAATCTGTGCGTGTTCGCGATAGGTCGCCGCGATACGATCTTCCCGGGTAAAATCAAGCCGCCGGATAATGCGGATTTTCTCTGTCAGCTCGGCATGGATCCGCGCCATTTCCGCATTGCCTGCAGCGGCGACCAGCGTCATATGAAACGCCTCATCATGCTGTGAAACCCGCTTGCCATCTTCCACCTGCGCGGCTTCGCACCAGAACTGATACAGCTCGCGTAGCCGGTCGGCGCACTGGGTCGGCGGCAACGCACACAGGCGCGTGACCGCCTCGCACTCCAGGACGGTACGCAAATCGTACAGCTCTTCGAAGTAGGCAAAATCAAAGGCTTTCACCTGCCAGCCGCTGCGAAACCACACGTCGACATAGCCTTCACGCTCCAGCCAGAACAGGGCCTGGCGAACCGGAGTGCGGCTGACCGCCATGCGCTCTGCAATCTCACTTTCGCTGAAGCGGTCGCCGGGCATCAGGCGGAACTCAAAAATGTCGTTTTTCAGTGCCTGGTAAACCCGTTCTGCCAGTGCTTCCGGGCGGGCTTTGCTTCGTGTTGATCGGGTCGTCATCGGCGCTCCTTATTCCAGCCACAGCAGCGTGTCGCCAGGGCTGACAGGGCGGCCGGCCTGGCAGGCCACGCGTTTCACCCGACCCGCGCAGGGAGCCGTAATGGCCAGTTCCATTTTCATTGCCTCAACAATCACCAGCGTTTGTCCGGCACTCACCGTCTCGCCCGCCTGCACCAGCACTTTCCAGATGTTGCCGTTCATATCTGCCTGTACAGCCTGCGCGCTGTTATCCTCAGCGGGCGCGTCTGACTCGGCCTCAGTGGAAGCGGGGGCTTCCGGCTCCTCCTGCGACCAGAGCCGGACCTCCTGCTCAAATGCCGCGGCCTGGCGCTGGCGAAACGCCGCAATGTCGTCGGCGTTCGCCGCCAGAAACGCCTGGTGAGCGGCAAAATCGAATTCCGTTTCTTCGATACGCAGCGCAGCACGGCCCTCGCGGAAATCATCACGAAGTTGCGCCAGTTCCTCTTCGCTCACCGGATAGAAGCGCACCTGATCGAAGAAGCGCAGGAGCCAGGGCTCACCGGCACCGAACTGCGGGTTTTTCAGGAAGGTGTTCCAGATGGGTAACGTACGGCCGACCAGCTGGTAACCGCCGGGAGAGTCCATGCCGTAAATGCACATGTACATGCCGCCGATGCCGACGGTGCCCTCTGCGGTAAAGGTACGGGCCGGACTGTACTTGGAGCTGAGCAGGCGATGGCGAGGATCAATCGGCACCGCGCAGGGTGCACCCAGATAAACATCGCCCAGGCCCAAAATCAGGTAGCTGGCATTGAACAGCGTATCGCGGACCTGTTCACGATCGGATAATCCATTGATACGTTGAATAAAATCGACATTATTGGGTAGCCAGGGCGCGCTGGCGCGCACGGTTTCTTTATAACGTTCGACGGCACCGAGAGTAGCGCTGTCTTCAAACGCCATCGGCATCCAGACAATGCGAGAGGGCACTTTCAGCGTGCTGACATCACCGAGCATGGCTTCCCGGGCCAGCAGCTCGGACATTAACTGGGACTGCGACAGGGTAAGGCTGTCATAGCGAATTTGCAGTGAACGCACGCCGGGGGAGAGCTCTTCGATGCCGTCAACCGGTCGCTCACGCAGCGACGCCATCAGCAGATGAACACGGAGGCGGAGCGCCAGATCCAGCACGTTGTCGCCATATTCGATCAGAATGTATTTATCGCCGGCCTGACGATACACCGCCTGCGGTGTGGTGTCGGTGGCGGCAACGGCGGCGAGCACGGTAGCGGAGCCAAAGCGGTTGTCGGCCAGCGACGGTACGTCAAACGTCTGCGCCGTGTGCGGACGCAACGTGGCGATGACCTGCAACCGGGCATTTTCCAGCGCGACGGCTTCTTCGACGCTGATGGGATGGAAGCGAATTTTATCGCCCGGTTTGACCTGGCCGACCTTCCACAGTTCGGCTTTGGCTATCGTCACCGGGCAGACAAAGCCGCCGAGGCTGGGACCGTCGTGGGTCAGGATGACCGGAAAGTCACCGGTGAAGTTGATTGCGCCAATCGCGTATTCACAGTCGTGCACGTTGGACGGATGCAGGCCCGCTTCACCGCCGTTAGCGCGCGTCCAGGTCGGTTTAGGCCCGACCAGACGTACACCAAGGCGGTTGGAGTTGTAGTGAACCTGCCAGTCGCTGGCAAAGAATTCATCGATGGCGGCCTGAGTGAAAAAGTCAGGTGCGCCGTGCGGGCCGTACAGGACACCAATGTGCCATTCGCTGGTGTACGTCGGGATCAGCGCCGGGCTGAGTGCCTGCGGAGCGCTGACCGGCGCGGGCGTGGTGCAGGCTGCCAGTGACGGTTGCGAGACAGGCAGCATATCGGCAACCCGAAGCGTGCGACCGGCGTGCCCGCCAAACTGGCCCAGAGAAAAGGTGGAACGACTGCCAAGGTATTCCGGGACATCAAAGCCGTTACGGATAGCCAGATAACAGCGGCAACCGCGCTGGGCGCGACCCAGTGTCAGCGTTTGGCCAGCATTGACCGTTATCGGCTGCCAGTTGCTGACAGGGATGCCATCCAGCGTGGCACCGCAGTCTGCCCCTGTGAGAGCAAGGGTCGCCGCGCAATGAAAGCGCAGCGTTGGGCCCTGCAGGGTAAATTCCAGCCCGGCCGCCGACTCGTGATTTCCGACGATGCGGTTGGCAAGGCGGAAGGCATAATCATCCATCGGACCTGACGGCGGTACGCCGATATTCCAGTAACCCAGACGGCCCGGCACGTCCTGGATGGAGCTGAACGTGCCCGCCTGCAGCACTTCGACTACGGCTGCCGCGGGCGTAAAGCTGTCCAGAAAACGTGTCCAGACCTTGCCGCTACGGAACGCCTCGGTGGCCACGACCTGCCGCAGATAATCAAGATTGGTGGCGATACCGTGCAGTTGTGTGGCGTTCAGTGCGCATTGCAGTTTTTCCAGCGCCGCCTCTCGCGTGTCCGCATGGACGATGAGCTTGGCGATCATTGGATCGTAATAGCTGGAAACCTCGCTGCCGGTCGTCACCCAACTGTCCACACGGACATCGTCAGGAAAACTGACATGCGTGAGCACGCCGGGGCTGGGCTGGAAGTTTTTTAACGGATCCTCGGCGTACAAACGGACTTCAATCGACGCGCCCTGCGGTGCCTGCTGCAGGCGCGGCCAGTCGATCGCTTCGTCAGCGGCGACGCGCAACATGCATTCCACCAGGTCGAGGCCGGTGACGCATTCGGTGACCGGATGCTCAACCTGCAGGCGGGTATTCACTTCCAGGAAATAGAAGGCGTCCTGCTGTGCATCATAAATGTATTCCACGGTCCCCGCGCTGCGGTAATTGACTACCTCACCCAGCCGAACGGCTGAGGCAAGCAACGCCGCTCGCGTGGCCGCGGGCAGGCAGGGCGCGGGGGTTTCCTCCACCACTTTCTGGTTGCGGCGTTGCAGCGAACAGTCGCGCTCACCCAGCGCCACCACGGTGCCCTTGCCATCACCGAAGATCTGCACTTCCACGTGGCGGGCATGATCGATACAGCGTTCGAGGAAAACGCCTGCGTCACTAAAGAATTGTTCGCCCAGTCGACGGACGCTCTCCCAGGCATTGCGCAGTGCCCCGGCGTCGGCACAGCGCGTCAGCCCAATGCCTCCGCCGCCTGCCGTGCTTTTTAACATCACCGGATAACCGATGGATTCGGCTGCGCTGAGGGCGTCATCAAGTGTGTTGAGCAGCGGCGTGCCTGGCGTCATCGGTACTCCGGCCTGCGCGGCTAACTCACGCGCGCGATGTTTCAGCCCAAACTCGCCAATCTGCGCAGCCGTGGGACCGACAAACACGATACCGGCCTCTTCACAGGCGGCAGCAAAGGGCAGACTCTCTGACAGAAAACCATAGCCGGGCCAGACCGCCTGGGCGCCCGTTTCCTGCGCCGCCGCCAGAATTTTGTCGATGCGCAGATAGCTGTCACTGGCTTTGTCGCCGCCCAGACCCACGGCGATATCCGCCTCTTTCACATGCTGCGCGTTGCGGTCGGCATCGGAAAACACGGCCACGCTTTTAATGCCCAGACGTTTCAGCGTGCGGATGGCGCGACAGGCAATTTCACCCCGGTTAGCAATCAGGACTGTGCTGAACATAATTAGTTACTCCCAAGCGAGGCAAGCCAGTTACGCCAGCCGCCAAATTCAGTGATTTCCAGCGCGCCGGTTAGCGCGGCACCTTCACAAATAAAGCCTTTCACCACACGTCCATCGGCAAGCGTCAGATTGCCAATGCCCAGTGGGGCAGGGATTTCCGCCACAAACTCACCGAAGCGCGCCAGCGGGATATCCCAGAGTTCAACGGTAATGGCCGCCCCCTGTTCTGTGCGCATCAGGCCGGGTTTCTTAATCGGACCCTCTAATAAGGCAAACAGGCGATACTGGCTGGCGGTCTGCGTCTCTTCCACCAGAACGGCCTGGCGCGTGGTGAGCTGGAAATTAAGGGGCATCCCGGTGAGGTGTGCGCCGACGACGGCCACCCGAACATGATCGTGGGATAGAGGAAGCGCCGTCGGGGAGGACGGCAGTGGCAGGCCGGTTGCGCCGAGAGGCAGGGCCAGAGCCTGCTGCCAGCGCAGGCCAAACTGCGCCAGCGCGCGGTCATGCCAGGCGGGAGCGATGAGCGTAATGCCCGCCGGCAGGTCGTCGTTTCTGAACGGGGCGGGCAGGGCCAGTGCAGCAAGATCGGCCAGATTAGTGAAGTTGGTATAAGTGCCAAAATGCGCGTTATACAGCACCGGCTCCTGCTGCATTTCGTCCAGCGTGTAAATGGTGGGCGAGGTGGGCACCACCAGCGCATCAAACGAGGCCAGAACCTGCTGAATGTGCCGGGCCAGTTCGGCACGCTGGTATTCGGCCTGCCAGGCATCCACGGCGCTGTACTTCAGGCCATTCGCCACAATGCCGTGGACCACCGGATCCATGTTCTCTGGCTGGTTAAGCATCTCGCCTACGGCGACGGTGCGCTCGGCGACCCACGGACCCTGATAAAGCTGCTCGGCGAGCTGGCGGAAAGGGGTAAAGTCAATGGGATGCAACGTCGCGCCGGTCGCCTTCAGTGCGCTGAGCGCGGCATCCCAGGCGGCTTCGGCGGCGGCATCATCGTAAAATTCCGGTGTAGCCGGAATGGCGAAATCAGGACGGGCTTTCATGCCTGCTGGTGCCGTACGGGGATTTACGCGCGAATAGGCGTCTTTCTCGTCGTAGCCACCGGCCAGGCTGGCCACGGTAAAGGCGTCTTCAACCGTCAGCGCAAACACCGAAATCGTATCGTTCAGGCGACAGGCCGGGACCACACCACGGGCAGAGAACCAGCCCTTTGTCGGTTTCAGGCCGACAATATTGTTAAACCCTGCCGGCACCCGACCTGACCCGGCGGTGTCAGTACCGAGTGAGAAACCCACCAGGCCACGCGCCAGTACCGAGGCCGATCCGGAACTGGATCCGCCACTGACAAAATCCGGATCAAAGGTATTACACACCGCGCCATAAGGTGAGCGTGTGCCCACCAGGCCGGTTGCAAACTGATCAAGGTTGGTTTTGCCGATGACCACCGCACCTGCTGCTTTCAGGCGCGCCACCACAAAGGCATCCTCTTCAGCGGTGTAGCTAAACGCCGGGCAGGCGGCGGTGGTCGGCCAGCCTGCGACATCAATATTGTCTTTGACCGCGAACGGCACACCGAACAAAGGAAGCGCGTCGGGATCCTGCTGATAGCGTGCCAGAAGCGGCGTGATTTGTGCTTCGAGTTGCGCCGGACTGGCAAGACAGATCCAGGCATTATCACTGGGTTCCTGTTCCGCCAGGTGGGTTGCCAGCAACGTGTGAAGCTGCTGTGGGTGCTGCCGGGCGCGTTGCTGCCATTCGCTAAGGGTCAAGCCAGATGTTGAAGCCATGCAATAAATTCCAACTGGTATACAAGATGGCATTCAACAGAGCAAAGGCTGTGCCAGATTTTTAACTTGATGAATCAAAGAGATAAAGCGGCATGCCATAAGTTTATGTGATGATAAAATGCACAGCCGTAGCGCAGAACGTGTGACATTGCGGTGCGCCACGCCTGCGCAAAGGTAAATTTTGTGAAGAACATGGCAAGAGTGGCTTCCCCTGGTTAGCATGAATAACGTCTGGCACCCTGCCAGGGCCCAGCAACAGAGGAGATTTACGTGGAGAAGTGGCGTAACGGGATGATAGGGTTCTGCCTGGTGAGCATGGCCGGCAGCGCATGGGCTGATTCGCTTGATCAACAACGGCAACGATATCAACAGATTAAACAGGCGTGGGACAGTAACCAGATGGCGACAGTCGATCAACTGTTACCGACGCTGCAGGATTATCCGCTTTATCCCTACTTAGAATACCGTTTGCTGGCGCAGGATCTGGATCAGGAAACCAGCCTGGCGGTGCAGAACTTCATTCAAAAGTACCCCACCTTGCCCCCGGCACGGTCGCTGAAAACACGGTTTGTGAACGTGCTGGCCCATCGTCAGGACTGGCAAGGCGTACTGAATTTCAGTCCGGATGAACCGACGCCGGTGCAGGCGCGCTGCAACTGGTATTACGCAAAATGGTCTACCGGTCAGCAGCAGGCGGCCTTTGCGGGCGCAAAAGCGATTTGGCTGCGCGGCACCGCCTTGCCGAATGACTGTGACAAGCTGTTTTCAGTCTGGCAGGCCTCAGGGCAGCTCTCGCCTATTACGGTGCTGGAACGCATTCGTCTGGCGATGAAAGCGGGCAATGACAGCCTGGTCAGCTATCTGGCGAAGATGCTGCCCGCTGATTATAAGACGATGTCGGATGCCTTACTGACGCTGCAGAAAGATCCCCAGTCCGTAACGACTTTTGCCAACAGCGTTGGCGCCACCGACTTTACGCGCCAGGCCACTATCTTTGCCTTCGCCCGTGTGGCGCGTGCCGATATGGAAAATGCCCGCAGCATGATTCCCGAACTGGTCCGGGCGCAAAAAATGGGGCCGGAGGATGAACAGGCGCTGAAGGAGATTGTGGTCTGGCGCATGATGGGCAGCGATCTGACTTCTGAGCAAGCGCGCTGGCGCGATGCGGTGGTGATGAACAGCGAATCAACTGCCTTGCTGGAGCGGCGCGTCCGCCTGGCGCTGAGTGAAAATGACCGTCGTGGCCTGAATACCTGGATTGCCCGTCTGCCGGTAGAAGCGAAAGAGAAAGACGAATGGCAATACTGGCAGGCCGATCTGCTCTATTCCAAAGATCGCAAAGAAGAAGCCGATGAGATTCTGCGCAAACTGATGACGTCACGCGGCTTTTACCCGATGGTGGCTGCACAGCGTCTGGGCGTGAATTATCCTCTGCAGGTAGATGCCGCACCGAAACCCGACAGCGCCACGATACAGGGGCCCGAGCTGGCCCGGGTACGCGAGCTGATGTACTGGGGGCTGGATAATCTGGCGCGAAGCGAATGGGCCAACCTGATTAACAGCAAAACCCATGTCCAGCAGCAGATGCTGGCGCGTTACGCAAGCGAGCAGGACTGGTGGGATCTCAGTGTACAGGCCACCATCACCGCAAAAATGTGGGACAGCCTGAAAGAACGCTTCCCGCTGGCATGGCAGGATCTTTATAAGCAGAACACCCAGGGGAAAACCATTCCGCAGAGCTATGCGATGGCGATTTCCCGTCAGGAAAGTGCGTGGAACCCGAAAGCGCGTTCCCCGGTCGGTGCGAGTGGCCTGATGCAAATTATGCCCGCCACCGCCACGCATACCGTGAAGATGTTTAGCATTCCTGGCTATGTGAATCCGTCTCAGCTGTTCGATCCGCAAACCAATATCCAGATTGGCACGCAGTATCTGGATTATGTCTATCAGCAGTTTGATAAGAACCGGATCTTCGCCTCGGCGGCCTACAACGCCGGGCCCGGTCGCGTACGGACCTGGCAAAACAGCACCGCGGGCAATCTGAGTGCCGTCGCCTTCATCGAAACCATTCCGTTTTCCGAAACGCGGGGTTACGTGAAGAATGTGCTGGCTTATGATGCCTACTATCGCTACTTCCTGGGCCAGCCTGACAAGATCCTGTCAGATGCTGAGTGGAATCGCCGTTACTAGCTGTGTTAAGCTTCCGTACTCTTTAGTGAGTACGGAAGCCCTCTCATGAACCAACCTGCTGTGCCACCCGAAACTGAACAGGCTGCGGAGTCGAACTGGCTACGTTTTGTTGATCTGATTCAGCAGGCGTTTGCCGACCAGCATGCGTTACCGCTCCTGCAACTCATGATGACGCCCGATGAGCGGGAAGCCTTTGGCACACGTCTGCGTATCATCGAATCGCTGCTGAACGGCGACATGAGCCAGCGTGAGTTGAAAAATGAGCTTGGCGTCGGCATCGCGACCATCACCCGGGGATCGAACAGCCTGAAAGAGGCGCCTCCCGCACTCAAGCGCTGGCTGGAGGCCCAACTGCGCCACCCGGAGTCGATTACGCGTAATAAGGATGCGTAAACGGGCAGAGCGCCAGAATTAACGCCTGATGATACACACTGGAGCGGCTGAGCAGACCATGGGTTAACGTGCCTATCGCACCGCCTTTGTGTTTAATGTTTTCTATGCCGGTCAGGCGCGCCATCTCGTCGCCCAGTTCACGGCCTTCACGTAAACCCGCCATCACGGGCGGCGGCAGCGTAAAGCTGGCTGAACGTGATTCACCCCGCTGCTTGTGGTTTTCCACCACTATCCAGGCAAACGCGCTCTCTTCTTCAATGCCTGCTTCAATCGCGACCCAAAAATCGGCTTCCGGGCGAACCTGACGGGCATTCATGACGCGCTGACGTGCGCCGGTGCGGGTTTCAAGGTTAGAGAGGGGCTGTGCTGCCACGCCGCTCTCGACCTCCACCCCTTCTGTATGGCAGGATCCCTCGCCGAAAACGTCGTTGAATGCCTGAGCAATCGCACGAATCTTCGCTGGATTGGTGGTAGCTGCGACGACATGGTACATAATTAATTGAACCCTCAGGTAATAAAGGCGATTTTGGTCGCAGTATAACGGAAACTACGCATGCTACAGGTCTATCTTGTTCGTCACGGTGAAACGGTATGGAATGCAGAACGCCGCATTCAAGGGCACTCCGACAGTCCGCTGACGGCAAAAGGCGAGCACCAGGCCCGTCAGGTCGGTGAACGGATTAAACACGCAGGTATCACCCATATCATTTCCAGCGACTTAGGACGTACCCGACGTACGGCAGAAATCATTGCCGATGCCTGCGGCTGCGATGTCACCTTTGACGCCCGCCTGCGCGAACTGAATATGGGCGTGCTGGAAAAACGCCTGCTGGACGAGTTGAGTGCGGAAGAAGAGGGCTGGCGCGCGTCGCTGGTTAACGGCACTGAGGGTGGCCGTATTCCGCAGGGCGAATCTATGACAGAACTGGCGCAGCGTATGCAGGATGCCCTGAATGCCTGCCTGGCGTTATCGGCTGGCAGTCGCCCCTTGATTGTCAGCCATGGTATGGCGCTGGGCGTGCTGGTGAGCACCATTCTGGGATTGCCTGCGTATGCGGAACGTCGTCTTCGTCTGCGTAACTGTTCGATTTCCCGCGTTGATCATCAACAAAGCGCCTGGCTGGCAGCGGGCTGGGTGGTCGAAACGGCGGGAGATATTTCGCATCTTGACGAGCCCGCGCTGGACGAACTTCAGCGGTAAGTTGACAGATCATGCCGTCATCGCGACGGCATAATCACAAACGCGATTAACGGCGAATCGGGATCAGATACTCGCACTTAATATCTGCTGGGGGTTCGGTCCGTTTCTTTCCGCCATGGGTAATAAAACGTTCAATATCCTGGCCCTGACGGCGAGTCAGTCCCAGTGTCGGCATGCAGGTGCCATACAGTAACAGGATAAATTCCTGCAAATCTACGCGGGGACCTGCATAGTTGAACTGCACATAGTCGCCTGCTTCCAGGCTGACGTTCTGCCCGGAGTGCATATTCGTTGCGCTGTCCACAGGCACCGCCGTGGTATACAGAATCTCCTGCTCATCATCCTTTTCATGACTGGCACGGACCTGGTGCAGACCGTAAAGCACTGGCGGCACCGTATCCGTTTCCAGCAGAAACTGCCGCCAGAAGTGGAGGCGCATTTCATCACGATATTTGGAAATTTGTTCCAGCGTGCAGGTGTAGCTCTGTGTCTGACCAAACAGTACGGTTTCCGGCAGCGTAACGAACTGGTGTTCCGGCAGTGTGTCATTGCCCAGGCGAATCGGTGGGCGAATGCCGAAGGAGTTCCAGTCAGATGAACGGCGATACCATGCAGGGGTTTGATTAAACTGCTTTTTAAAGGCACGCGTAAAGGTCTGCTGGGAATCGAACCGATACTGTAAGGCGATATCAAGAATCGGGCGACTGGTCAGGCGAAGCGCGACGGCGGCTTTAGAAAGACGCCGTGCCCGGATGTAAGCGCCGATGGCGTGCCCGGTGACATCTTTGAACATCCGTTGTAGATGCCATTTAGAATAACCTGCCTTAATGGAAACGTTATCCAGTGAAAGGGGTTGATCCAAATGGCTCTCCAGCCAGGCAAGCAAATCGCGAATGATACCGGCTTGGTCCATAAAACATCCTCATACTCTGGTGGCGCAGCTAAATGAAGTCGACGAATAATAGTACTTATAGCGTAAAGACGTGATCGGCTTTGATTGGGGTAGTTGTACTATTCACTAACGCGGGAGTTTATACCCTTTTTGCATTGGTTATTGTATCAATTGACAGTACATTACATGCTCATCTATTAGATTTGCAATGGTAACTCATGACAATAACTCGTCTTGCGATCGCCACCTTCGCTGGTCTGCTATTTTCCAGTTCGCTGCTGGCCGAAGAGATCGGCTCGGTCGATACCGTATTTAAGATGTTTGGGCCGGACCACAAAATTGTGGTGGAAGCGTTCGATGATCCTGATGTTAAAAATGTAACCTGCTATATCAGTCGGGCGAAAACGGGCGGGATTAAGGGCGGACTGGGACTCGCAGAGGACACGTCTGACGCCGCTATTTCCTGTCAGCAAACCGGACCGGTTGAGTTAAGTGATAAGATCGCCAAAGGAAAAGCGCAGGGTGACGTTGTGTTTCGCCAGCGTACTTCACTGATTTTTAAAAAGTTGCAGGTTGTCCGCTTCTTTGACAGCAAGCGCAATGCGCTGGTCTACCTGGCGTATTCGGATAAGGTGGTGGATGGTTCGCCGAAAAATGCGCTGAGTGCCGTGCCGATTATGCCCTGGCATTAACGCATAAAAAACGCCCGAAAGGGCGTTTTTCTGAGGCCGTTACTCTTGCAGGTCACCGCAGAAACGGTAGCCTTCACCGTGAATGGTAGCAATGATTTCTGGCGTATCCGGTGTGGATTCGAAATGTTTACGAATACGGCGGATGGTGACGTCAACGGTACGATCGTGAGGTTTCAGATCGCGTCCGGTCATTTTTTTCAGCAAATCAGCACGGGTCTGAATTTTGCCGGGATTTTCGCAGAAGTGCAGCATGGCGCGGAACTCACTGCGCGGCAGTTTGTACTGCTCACCGTTGGGATTGATCAATGAACGGCTGTTGATATCCAGTTCCCAGCCGTTGAACTTATAGCTCTCGACCTGACGACGCTCTTCATTAGGCAGCGGTAAGTTCATGGTGCGTAACAGCAGATTACGTGCACGAATAGTTAACTCACGCGGATTAAATGGCTTCGTGATGTAGTCGTCTGCGCCAATTTCCAGTCCAAGGATCTTATCAACTTCGTTATCGCGTCCTGTCAGGAACATTAATGCCACATTAGCTTGCTCACGCAGTTCACGCGCCAGTAACAGGCCGTTTTTGCCCGGCAGGTTGATGTCCATGATAACCAGGTTGACATCATTGTCGGTCAATACCTGATGCATTTCTGCACCATCGGTCGCTTCATACACGACATAACCTTCCGCCTCAAAAATACTTTTGAGGGTATTACGCGTGACCAGTTCGTCTTCAACGATGAGAATGTGCGGGGTCTGCATGTTTAGCTACCTAATTTTGCCAACTAAATTGAAAACAGGGCGTACAGCGGTTAGGTGCTCTCCAGTGCGGAGAACGGCAAGCTTTGCTGAACCGTTGTACGAAAGTCATTGTGATAAGCTTTTATCAAGGTCAACAACCGTGTTCGCTCAGCCAGCCGTAACGACAATTCCATGCCCTGCGGAATAATAAATTGAAACATATACTAACTGTCTTAACAGCAACCTAACAGCAATAACAACAACTGCTAAGCATAAAAACAACGCTTCGTTGACTTATATCAAATGCAATTGTAGCACGTTAACATTTCTGTGAAAAACATCCCGAAAAATTGACGCAGAAGGCGATTACACGTCATTTTTGTACCGACAGGCACAGCACAGCACAAAACGGGATGTTAGAAACTTACTATCACAGGGGGCTGAATTGAAAGGCTTTTATTTTGAAGTTTCTGATAATGTGCACTTTATGGTAAAAAAGGACGCAATGGCTTTTTTTAACGTGTTTTAACATGTATTTCAGGGTGTTAACCTCAAAGCTTATAACTCTTAATATCACGCTACATGTTACACTGCACCGTCTACATTTACTGATGGAATGATCATGCTTTTTCCTCTTATCCTCGTCTCGCCCGCCCGGCCGGAAAATATCGGCGCAGCGGCCCGTGCCATGAAAACCATGGGTTTTAGTGAACTGCGCATTGTCGCCAGCGATGCCTGGCAGGACCCGGCTGCACGCCGTGTGGCGCACGGCGCGGGGGACATCCTGGATAACGTGAAAACATTTGCTACGCTGGCTGATGCGCTGGCGGATATCGATTTTTCCGTCGCCACCACCGCGCGCAGTCGCGCCAGGTTCCGTTACTACGCCACGCCCCAGCAGGTTGAAGCCCGGTTGCTTGAAAAGCGGCAGTGGGTAAACAGTATGGCGCTGGTGTTTGGTCGCGAAGATAGTGGGCTGACCAACGAGGAACTGGATCAGGTTGACCTGCTCACCGGGATCCCTATGGCGCAGGACTATCCTTCATTAAATCTCGGGCAGGCGGTGATGGTGTACTGTTATCAGTTAGCGGCCCTTAACCAGGTCACAGCGCCCGTTACGCCGCTTGCCGATGCGCAGCAATTGCATGCGTTGCGCCAGCGTCTGACGCAGCTACTCCAGCAACTGGATGTCAGCGACGACATCAAAATGTCAGACTGGATTAATCAGCGTATTGGTTTGCTGGAACAGCGCGACAGTGCAATGCTGCATCGCCTGTTACATGATGTGGAAAAAAAGCTCGCAGAGAAATCCTCGGGGAATGCGTAACTATTTAGTGACAGATGTTAATTAAGCGCACGATATCAAACGATTCGCCAGGTTTTTTTCCTGCAATCACACGCTAAGCATGGCGAGTTTTTTTTGCGCAAAGGATAAAACCGTTGACTTGATGTGCGCTTTGATTTACTTCTTAGAACCAGACGGACAATCAATGACAGACAGAAAATAAATCTGAATGCGTAATCACAGCCTGAACACCACAATTATTACCACCACCATTACCATGGGTAACGGGGCGGGCTGACGCATCCAGGAAAAACAAAAAAAGAAGCCCGCACCTCACGAGTGCGGGTTTTTTTTTGACTCAAAATCAGGAGAGTTGACATCATGCGAGTGCTGAAATTCGGTGGGACCTCGGTGGCCAATGCAGAGCGTTTTCTGCGCGTCGCCGATATTCTGGAAAGTAATGCGCAACAGGGACAGGTTGCTACCGTGCTTTCTGCACCTGCAAAGATTACCAACCACCTGGTTGCGATGATTGAAAAAACCATCAGCGGTCAGGATGCGTTGCCCAATTTGAGTGATGCGACGCGCATCTTCGCAGAACTGCTGCAGGGGCTGGCCGAGGCACAACCCGGTTTCGACTATGAGGGGCTGAAAAGCCGTGTTGACAGCGAATTTGCGCAACTTAAACAGGTTCTGCACGGCATCAGCCTGTTAGGACAGTGCCCTGACAGCGTCAATGCGGCCATTATCTGTCGGGGCGAGAAGCTCTCCATTGCCATTATGGAAAAGCTGTTAGAAGCCCGTGGCTATGGCGTCAGCGTGATCGACCCGGTCGAAAAACTGCTGGCCATCGGTCATTATCTGGAATCAACCGTGGATATCGCCGAGTCAACCCGCCGCATTGAAGCCAGTCAGATCCCAACAGAAAACATGATCCTGATGGCCGGTTTCACCGCCGGTAACGAACGCGGTGAACTGGTGGTGCTGGGCCGCAACGGTTCTGACTATTCGGCGGCGGTGCTGGCGGCCTGCCTGCGGGCCGATTGCTGTGAGATCTGGACCGATGTGGACGGGGTTTATACCTGCGATCCGCGCCAGGTTCCGGACGCGCGCCTGCTCAAATCCATGTCTTACCAGGAAGCAATGGAGCTGTCCTATTTCGGGGCCAAAGTTCTGCATCCTCGCACTATCGCACCTATCGCGCAGTTTCAAATCCCTTGCCTGATCAAAAACACGGCTAATCCCCAGGCGCCAGGTACGCTGATTAGCGGCAACGGCGAGCAGGATGAGTATCCGGTCAAAGGCATCACCAACCTGAACAATATGGCGATGTTTAACGTCTCCGGCCCGGGCATGAAAGGCATGGTGGGCATGGCGGCCCGCGTCTTTGCCACCATGTCGCGCACCGGCATTTCTGTGGTGCTCATTACCCAGTCTTCGTCTGAATACAGCATCAGCTTCTGCGTTCCTCAGAGCGAGCAGGCCCGCGCCCGTCGCGTGCTGGAGGACGAATTCTATCTTGAACTGAAAGATGGTCTGCTGGATGCGCTGGACGTTATCGAAAATCTGGCGGTGATCTCGGTCGTGGGTGACGGAATGCGTACCCTGCGCGGGATTTCAGCCAAGTTCTTCTCTGCGCTGGCGCGGGCCAATATCAATATCATTGCGATTGCTCAGGGTTCGTCTGAACGATCGATTTCCGTCGTGGTAAACAATGACGACGCCACCACCGGTGTTCGCGTGGTGCACCAGATGCTGTTTGCCACCGATCAGGTGATTGAAGTCTTCGTGGTGGGCGTTGGCGGTGTGGGCGGCGCGCTGCTGGATCAGTTGCATCGCCAGCAGGCCTGGCTCAAACAGAAGCATATCGACTTGCGCGTATGCGGTATCGCCAATTCCCGTGCGCTGTTAACCAATGTACACGGTATTGATCTCAGTAACTGGAAAGGCGAGATGGAGCAGGCCAAAGAGCCGTTCAATCTGGGACGCTTAATTCGTCTGGTAAAAGAGTATCATTTGCTCAATCCGGTCATTGTGGACTGCACATCAAGTCAGGCGGTGGCCGACCAGTACGCGGATTTCCTGGCTGAGGGCTTCCACGTAGTGACGCCGAATAAAAAGGCAAATACCGCGTCATGGGAATATTACCAAAAGATGCGCGCCGCCGCTGCCGGATCGCGCCGTAAGTTCCTGTACGACACTAACGTGGGCGCCGGTTTGCCCGTTATTGAAAATTTGCAAAATTTGCTGAATGCAGGCGATGAATTGATCCGCTTCTCCGGTATTCTGTCGGGATCGCTGTCGTATATTTTTGGCAAACTGGATGAAGGTGTCTCGCTGTCGGAGGCCACGCGCATGGCGCGCGAAATGGGATTCACTGAGCCGGATCCGCGTGACGATTTATCCGGCACGGATGTCGCGCGTAAGCTGCTCATTCTGGCCCGCGAAGCCGGCTATCAACACGAAATGCACGACATTGAGATTGAGCCGTTGCTGCCAGCGCACCTGACCGCCATCGCCGATGTTGAGCAGTTTATGCAGCAACTGCCCGACGTTGATGCGGCGATTGCCGCCCGAGTGGCGCAGGCGCGTGAGGCGGGCAAAGTGTTGCGTCTGGTCGGCGTGATCGAAGAAGGCGGGGCGTGCAAAGTCAAGATCGAGGCAGTAGACAGTAACGATCCGCTTTTTAAAGTGAAAAACGGTGAGAATGCACTGGCTTTCTACAGCCGCTATTATCAGCCCATTCCGTTGGTGTTGCGCGGATACGGTGCAGGAAATGACGTGACAGCAGCGGGCGTATTCGCCGATCTGCTGCGCACACTGTCGTGGAAGTTGGGAGTGTAATGATGGTAAAAATTCATGCGCCGGCCTCAATAGGCAATGTCAGCGTGGGCTTTGATGTGCTGGGCGCGGCGGTCTCGCCAGTGGATGGTTCATTGCTGGGAGATTGCGTCTCGGTCGAGGCGGCCGACAGCTTTAGCCTGAGCAATACTGGCCGCTTTGTCAGTAAACTGCCCAGCGATCCTAAAGAGAATATCGTTTATCAGTGCTGGGAGCGGTTCTGCGAAGCCATTGGCAAAAGCGTGCCGGTGGCGATCACGCTGGAAAAAAACATGCCTATAGGCTCGGGGCTGGGCTCCAGCGCCTGTTCCGTGGTTGCGGGTCTGATGGCCATGAACGAATTTTGTGGCAAACCGCTGGATGACAACCAACTCCTGACGTTAATGGGGGAGCTGGAAGGGCGCATTTCCGGTAGCGTGCATTACGATAATGTCGCGCCGTGCTTCCTTGGCGGGATTCAACTGATGATCGAGGAAAATGGGATCATTACCCAGGCGGTGCCAGGCTTTGACGACTGGCTGTGGGTGATGGCCTATCCGGGCATCAAAGTGTCAACAGCGGAGGCGCGGGCGATTTTACCGGCGCAGTACGCGAAGCAGGACTGCATCAAGCACGGCCGACTGCTGGCCGGATTCATTCATGCCTGCCATACGCGCCAACCCGCGCTGGCGGCTAAACTGATGCAGGATGTGATTGCTGAGCCGTACCGGACTCAGCTGTTACCGGGCTTTGCCCAGGCACGTCAGGCTGCTCAGGATATCGGGGCGCTGGCCTGCGGTATTTCGGGCTCTGGCCCCACGCTCTTTGCCATTTGCAACCAGATGGAAACGGCACAGCAGATGGCCGACTGGCTGAGCCAGCACTATCTGCAGAACGATGAAGGCTTCGTCCATATCTGCCGTCTTGATACGGCTGGCGCACGTAAACTGGGATAACGCATGAAACTCTACAATCTTAAGGATCATAACGAGCAGGTCAGCTTCGCCCAGGCGGTGAAACAAGGTCTGGGTTCACAGCAAGGGCTGTTTTTCCCGCTTGAGCTACCTGAATTTGAACTGACCGACATCGATGCCATGCTGGAGATGGATTTTGTTACACGCAGCAGCAAAATCCTCTCTGCCTATATTGGCGACGAAGTGCCGGCGGCGCATCTGACCGAACGCCTGAAAACGGCCTTTACCTTTCCGGCACCGATCAAAGCGGTGACCGATGATGTCGCCTGTCTTGAACTGTTCCACGGCCCAACCCTGGCGTTTAAAGACTTTGGCGGCCGTTTTATGGCGCAGATGCTGTCCTATGTAAGTGGTTCAGATGAGCAGATCACGATTCTGACGGCAACCTCTGGCGATACCGGTGCCGCCGTCGCCCATGCGTTTTACGGCATGGAAAATGTGCGCGTCGTGATCCTGTATCCGCAGGGCAAAATCAGCCCGTTGCAGGAGAAATTGTTCTGTACGCTGGGCGGCAACATCGAAACCATTGCGATTGACGGCGATTTTGATGCCTGCCAGGCATTGGTCAAACAGGCCTTTGATGATCAGGAACTGAAGAAAGCTATCGGCCTGAACTCAGCCAACTCCATCAACATCAGCCGTCTGCTGGCGCAGATTTGTTATTACTTTGAAGCCGTCGCGCAGCTGCCGCAGGAAAAACGTAATCAACTGGTCGTCTCTGTACCAAGTGGCAACTTTGGTGATTTGACGGCAGGTCTGCTGGCGAAGTCACTTGGGCTGCCGATCAAGCGGTTTATTGCGGCAACGAATGCCAATGACACGGTGCCGCGCTTTCTTGGCAACGGCGAATGGCAGCCTAACGCGACCGTCGCGACATTGTCGAACGCCATGGATGTGAGCCAGCCGAATAACTGGCCGCGCGTTGAGGAGCTGTTCCGTCGCAAAACCTGGCGCCTGAGTGATTTAGCCTACGGCGCGGTATCCGACGCGGTGACGCGCGAAGCGATGCGTGATCTGGCGAAACTGGGTTACGTATCAGAGCCGCACGCGGCGATTGCCTGGCGCTTGCTGCGTGACCAGTTACAGGACGGCGAGTACGGCTTATTCCTTGGCACGGCGCACCCGGCGAAGTTCCTGGAGAGCGTGGAAAGTATTCTGGAGCAGAAGCTGGCGCTGCCGACTGAACTGGCAGAGCGTGCCGATCTGCCGTTGCTGTCGCATACCATGAAGGCAGATTTTGCCTCACTGCGTGCCTTTTTGCTGAAATAAAAGAAAGGTGGCTCGTGCCACCTTCCTGCATTCAGTCGCGCGTCGGGCAGGTTTACTGTTCGGCGCGTTTAAACACCAGTTCGTTGTCTCTGCTTTCCTCTGCTGCAAACCGATAACCCTCAAGGTCAAACCGGGTTAACTGCTCAGGTTGGGTCAGGCGCTGCTGAATAATAAAGCGGCTCATCAATCCCCGGGCCTTCTTCGCATAGAAACTGATGACTTTATATTTGCCGTTTTTCTCATCCAGAAACACCGGCTTGATCAGGCGCGCCTGCAGCTTTTTCGGTTTGATCGCTTTGAAGTATTCGTCTGACGCCAGATTAATCAATACGTCATCGCCCTGGCGGGCAAGGGCTTCATTCAGTTTTTCAGTGAGCAGGTCGCCCCAGAAGCTGTAAAGATCCTGGCCTGCCGGATTCGCCAGCTTGATGCCCATCTCCAGGCGATACGGCTGCATCAGATCCAGCGGACGCAGTAAACCGTATAAGCCCGACAGCATCCGCAGATGTTGCTGCGCAAAGTCGAAATCGTGTTCGCTAAAGGTTTCAGCCTGCAAACCGGTGTAGACATCGCCTTTGAACGCCAGAATAGCCTGACGGGCATTGTCCAGGCTGAAGTCGGGATGCCAGCTGTTGAAACGTTCGGCGTTCAGATGGGCCAGTTTATCGCTGATACTCATTAATGACGCGATCTGCGCAGGCGACAGCGTACGCGCAATCTGAATCAACTGTTGTGACTTTTCTAACAGGGCAGGTTGGGTAAAGTGCTGCGTGGCCAGGGGGCTTTCATAATCCAGCGTTTTGGCGGGCGAGATCACCATCAACATCGTCGCGTCCTCAGTAAGTCCCTTTCAGAAAGGGGAGAGCCAGTCATTGTTGCTGCGAGTGTAGCAAAAAAGCCGCAAGGATCGGCAAATCACTCCCATTCGTTCGCGCTATCGTAAACGGCATTCCCCGACCTTGCACCGCCGTTGCCGCGTGATATTATCCCAACAGCCTTTTATCACCCTGACAGTTAACTAAGAGAAAAGAACATGACGGACAAACTGACCTCCCTGCGTCAACTGACCACCGTAGTGGCCGACACCGGTGATATCGCAGCGATGAAGCTGTATCAACCCCAGGATGCCACCACCAACCCTTCTCTGATTCTTAACGCTGCTCAAATCCCTGAATACCGTAAACTGATTGATGAAGCGATCGCGTGGGCACGTCAGCAGAGCAACGATAAAGAGCAACAACTGCAACTGGTCTCTGACAAACTGGCCGTAAACATTGGTCTGGAAATCCTTAAACTGGTCCCGGGCCGCATTTCGACCGAAGTGGATGCGCGTCTTTCTTACGACACAGAAGCCAGCATTGCCAAGGCACGCAGCCTGATCAAACTCTATAATGATGCCGGTATCAGCAACGATCGTATCCTGATCAAACTGGCGTCAACCTGGCAGGGTATTCGTGCAGCAGAACAGCTGGAAAAAGAAGGCATCAACTGTAACCTGACGCTGCTGTTCTCCTTCGCCCAGGCGCGTGCCTGTGCGGAAGCGGGCGTGTATCTGATTTCGCCTTTCGTAGGCCGTATCCTCGACTGGTACAAAGCGAACACCGATAAAAAAGAGTACGCGCCACACGAAGATCCAGGCGTGGTATCCGTCTCTGAAATCTATAACTACTACAAGCAACACGGTTATGAAACGGTGGTTATGGGGGCAAGCTTCCGTAACGTCGGTGAAATCATTGAGCTGGCTGGCTGTGACCGTCTGACCATTTCACCTGCGCTGCTGAAGGAGCTGGCTGAAAGCGAGGGCACGCTGGAGCGTAAGCTGAGCTACAGCGGTGAAGTGAAAGCGCGTCCGGAGAAAATGACCGAGTCAGAGTTCCTGTGGCAGCACAACCAGGATCCGATGGCGGTGACCAAGCTGGCGGAAGGTATCCGCAACTTTGCCATCGACCAGGGCAAACTTGAGAAGATGCTGGCAGAAATGCTGTAATCGTTCACCGTGGCGGCACCGTCGCCACGGTTTTCCCTTTCCGTCACGGTTTGTTATTCTTTTCACTACGTCCTTTCCTTATCACCGCACTGCGGTAAACCACAGCGAACAACATCATGAACACATTACGTATCGGATTGATCTCGGTTTCCGATCGCGCAGCGAACGGCATTTATCAGGATCAGGGCATTCCGGCTCTGGAAGCCTGGCTGAGCGGTGCGATCAGCACGCCTTTTGAACTGGAAACGCGACTGGTCCCGGATGAGCAGCCCATGATTGAGCAGGCCATTTGCGAGCTGGTGGACGAACGCTTCTGTCATCTGGTGCTGACCACCGGTGGAACCGGTCCGGCACGTCGTGATGTGACGCCGGATGCGACGTTAGCGGTGGCCGATCGCGAGATGCCAGGATTTGGCGAGCAGATGCGGCAAATCAGCCTGAAGTTTGTGCCGACCGCGATTCTATCGCGCCAGGTGGGCGTGATTCGTAAACAATCCCTGATCCTTAACCTGCCCGGTCAGCCGAAATCCATTAAAGAAACGCTGGAGGGGCTGAAAGACGCGCAGGGCAACGTCCTGGTCCCAGGAATTTTTGCAGCTGTACCTTATTGTTTACAGTTGCTCGACGGACCTTATGTCGAAACCCACGCGGAATGTGTAGCAGCTTTTCGCCCAAAAAACGCCATACGTGAGATAAATAACTAAATATTCTGCTTTTCAGGAATAAGCTACAGCCTGGCTGGTGTGGTGATAAATTGACGGTATAGTAAGCACAGCTTTACAACCGTTCTCTTTATCTCTGGACGCCTATGACCACACTTGAGACGCCGCGCCTGAAACCTCAGGACTATAAAACGCTGGCACTGGCTGCGCTGGGTGGCGCGCTGGAATTTTACGACTTTATCATCTTCGTTTTTTTCGCCGCCGTTATCGGTGAACTCTTCTTTCCCGCCGATATCCCCGACTGGCTTCGCCAGTTACAGACGTTCGCCATTTTTGCCGCGGGTTATCTGGCGCGTCCGCTTGGTGGCATCATCATGGCGCACTTTGGCGACAAAGTGGGCCGTAAAAAAATGTTCAGCCTGAGCATATTGCTGATGGCCTTACCCACCCTGGCAATGGGCGCGTTGCCCACCTGGTCGTCGATTGGTCTTGCCGCGCCGCTGTTGATGCTGCTTCTGCGCATGCTGCAGGGGGCGGCTATCGGTGGTGAAGTGCCTGGTGCATGGGTGTTTGTGGCGGAGCATGTACCTTACAAACGCATTGGTATTGCCTGCGGCACGCTGACCGCCGGACTGACGATTGGCATCCTGTTGGGATCGGTGGTGGCAACCTTGATTAATACAACGCTGACGCAACAGGCGATTCACGATGGCGGCTGGCGCATTCCTTTCTTTCTGGGCGGGGCGTTTGGCTTAGGCGCCATGTATTTACGCCGCTGGCTGCATGAAACGCCGGTTTTCGTGGAGATGCAGCAGCGCAAAACGCTGGCGCAGGAACTGCCGCTGAAAACCGTGGTCATGAAACATCGAAAATCGGTAGCGATTTCAATTCTGCTGACCTGGATGCTGTCGGCCTGTATCGTTGTGGTGATTTTGATGGCACCGGTCTGGTTGCAGAAACAGCATGGAATGGCGCCGGCGCTGACCTTAAAAGCCAACAGCATTGCGATTATTATGCTGTGTGTGGGCTGTATCGTATCCGGACTGCTGGTGGACCGCTTCGGTACCAGCCGGACATTAAGCACAGGAAGCGTATTGCTCGCACTGTGCAGCGGGCTGTTCTATTCGCTGGCACCGCAGCATCCTGATTACCTGTTTTTGCTTTACGGGCTGGCAGGTCTTAGCGTGGGTGTTGTCGGGATTGTGCCCTTTGTCATGGTGCGCGCGTTCCCCGCCGAGGTTCGCTTCACCGGCCTGTCTTTTTCCTACAACCTTTCCTATGCGGTGTTTGGCGGGCTGACGCCGATTTGCGTAACATTGCTAATGAATGTGTCTCCCCTGGCGCCTGGCTGGTATGTCATGGCGCTGGCGCTGGTGGGACTGATCGTCAGCGTCTGGCTGAGACAGGATATCAGCCACGAGCCTTGCCTGAGTGAAGGCATCAAGCAGGCCTGAACCCTGTACGCGGAGCCCGGCTCCGCGCTTTCTTTTTCTCTGCCAGCCGCGGCGTGCAGTCTGATGCTCGCCGCCGCGACCTGCGCCAGATAAAAGCGTACCGTACCCGGACTGCCCATTGTATGGATGAACAGAACCGAAACGTGGACTGTTTCGAGGCAGCATATTGCCGCACTCTCATCAGGGAGCGCGTCAGTTTATTATCTTGGTTAAGGCAGCCTGAGCGGCCGTTGAAAATTTTTTTTCATTTAACCCTTGATGCGCTTCTAAGCGACCCCATTTACTTGTCATCGAGCGTTGTGGACGTTGGAAAAAAAAGCATGTGAGGTCGGGTTGAATGTCATCAACCTGCCCACATAAAAGGTTCACAACCCAAACTGGCAACGAATTTAAGTGGGAGATGTTTAGATGGGTAAGATTATTGGTATTGACCTGGGTACAACCAACTCTTGTGTTGCGGTCATGGACGGCACCAAAGCGCGTGTGCTTGAGAACGCCGAAGGCGATCGCACCACGCCTTCGATCATCGCTTACACACAGGATGGTGAAACTCTGGTCGGACAACCGGCTAAACGTCAGGCTGTGACCAACCCGCAGAATACCCTGTTTGCGATCAAGCGTCTGATTGGCCGTCGCTTCCAGGACGAAGAAGTACAGCGTGATATCAAAATCATGCCTTACAAAATTGTGGGTGCTGATAACGGCGACGCATGGCTGGAAGTGAAAGGCCAGAAAATGGCACCGCCGCAGATTTCTGCGGAAGTGCTGAAAAAGATGAAGAAAACGGCTGAAGATTTTCTGGGTGAGCCCGTAACTGAAGCGGTTATCACCGTTCCGGCTTACTTCAACGATGCACAGCGTCAGGCAACCAAAGATGCTGGCCGTATCGCAGGTCTGGAAGTCAAACGTATCATCAACGAACCGACGGCAGCAGCGCTGGCGTACGGCCTGGATAAAGGCCAGGGCAACCGCACCATCGCAGTTTATGACCTGGGTGGCGGTACCTTCGATATCTCTATCATCGAAATCGACGACGTTGATGGCGAAAAGACCTTTGAAGTTCTGGCAACCAACGGTGATACGCACCTGGGTGGTGAAGACTTCGACAGCCGCCTGATCAACTATCTGGTGGCAGAATTTAAGAAAGACCAGGGCATCGATCTGCACAACGATCCACTGGCGATGCAGCGCCTGAAAGAAGCCGCCGAGAAAGCCAAGATCGAGCTGTCTTCTGCGCAGCAGACCGATGTTAACCTGCCGTACATTACGGCGGATGCTACCGGTCCTAAGCACCTGAACATCAAAGTGACCCGTTCTAAACTGGAGTCGCTGGTTGAAGATCTGGTTGCGCGCTCTATCGAGCCGCTGAAAGTCGCACTGCAGGATGCGGGCCTGTCCGTTTCGGACATCAACGACGTTATCCTGGTGGGTGGTCAGACACGTATGCCACTGGTTCAGGCTAAAGTAACTGAGTTCTTTGGCAAAGAGCCACGTAAAGACGTGAACCCGGATGAAGCGGTGGCGGTCGGTGCTGCGGTACAGGGCGGTGTGTTAGGTGGCGACGTGAAAGACGTTCTGCTGCTGGACGTAACTCCGCTGTCACTGGGTATCGAAACCATGGGCGGCGTGATGACTTCGCTGATCAGCAAGAACACCACCATCCCAACCAAGCACAGCCAGGTGTTCTCGACGGCAGAAGACAACCAGTCTGCGGTAACGATTCACGTGCTGCAGGGTGAGCGTAAGCGTGCCAGCGACAACAAGTCACTGGGCCAGTTTAACCTGGACGGCATTCAGCCTGCGCCACGCGGTATGCCGCAGATCGAAGTGACCTTCGACATCGATGCGGATGGTATCCTGCACGTATCAGCGAAGGACAAAAACAGCGGTAAAGAGCAGAAGATCACCATTAAAGCGTCTTCCGGCCTGAACGAGGACGAGATTGCGAAAATGGTGCGTGATGCTGAAGCGAACGCGGAATCTGACCGTAAGTTCGAAGAGCTGGTGCAGACCCGCAACCAGGGTGACCAGATCGCTCACAGCACACGTAAGCAGCTGGATGAAGCGGGCGACAAACTGTCAGCAGATGACAAAGCCCCAATCGAAGCGGCGCTGAGCGCGCTGGAAACGGCGCTGAAAGGCGAAGATAAAGCAGAGATCGATGCCAAAATGCAGGCGCTGATGGAAGTTTCCAGCAAACTGATGGAAGCCGCGCAGCAGTCTCAGGCGGGTGCAGCGGATGCCCACGATGCGTCAGCGAAGAAAGATGACGATGTGGTCGATGCTGAATTCGAAGAAGTAAAAGACAATAAGAAATAATTGCCCCTGACCGGGCGCGACGGTTGCCCTGACAGCCGTTGAAACCAGCACGGGCGTAGGAGTTTTCTCCACGCCCGTGCGATCATGTTAAGGGCTAAATAAATGGCGAAGAGTGATTACTACGAGATTTTAGGCGTCGCCAAATCTGCAGACGAGCGTGAAATCAAAAAGGCGTACAAACGCCTGGCGATGAAATATCACCCGGACCGTAATCCAGGCGATAAAGACGCCGAAACCAAGTTTAAAGAAGCAAAAGAAGCCTACGAAATCTTAACGGACGCCCAGAAGCGCGCGGCCTACGATCAGTACGGTCATGCCGCCTTTGAACAAGGCGGTATGGGCGGAGGGGGATTCGGCGGCGGCTTTGGCGGCGGCGGTGCAGATTTCAGCGATATCTTTGGCGACGTTTTCGGTGACATCTTTGGTGGTGGCCGCCGTCAGCGCGCAGCCCGTGGTTCAGATTTGCGCTACAACATGGAGCTGACGCTGGAAGAAGCGGTTCGCGGCGTGACCAAAGAGATCCGTATTCCGACGTTAGAAGAGTGCGATGTCTGCCACGGCAGCGGTGCCAAAGCGGGGACCAAACCGCAAACCTGTTCGACCTGTCATGGCGCAGGCCAGGTGCAAATGCGTCAGGGCTTCTTCACCGTGCAGCAGGCCTGTCCAACCTGTCATGGCCGGGGTTCGGTGATCAAAGATCCGTGCAACGCCTGTCATGGTCATGGCCGCGTCGAGAAATCCAAAACGCTGTCGGTGAAAATCCCGGCGGGCGTCGATACGGGTGACCGTATTCGGTTGAGCGGTGAAGGTGAAGCCGGTGAGCAGGGCGCACCCGCGGGCGATCTGTACGTTCAGGTGACGGTGAAAAAACACCCGATCTTTGAACGTGAAGAGAACAATCTCTACTGCGAAGTGCCGATCAACTTTGCCATGGCGGCGCTGGGCGGTGAGATTGAAGTGCCTACCCTGGACGGACGCGTGAAGCTGAAGGTACCGGCAGAAACCCAGACCGGTAAGCTGTTCCGTATGCGCGGTCGCGGTGTGAAATCGGTGCGCGGTGGTGCGGTAGGTGACCTGCTGTGCCGTGTCGTGGTGGAAACCCCAGTCAGTCTGAATGACAAGCAAAAAGCGCTGCTGCGTGAGCTGGAAGAGAGCTTTGGTGGACCCAGCGGTGAGCACAACAGCCCGCGTTCCAAAAGCTTCTTTGACGGCGTGAAAAAGTTTTTTGACGATTTAACCCGCTAATCGCACGGACGTATGTCACTAAAGCGGAGAGAACATTCTCCGCTTTTTTTATGCCAGCATCAGGGCAGAGATACGCCGTTACTTAGGCCCCTGTCTTCTCTTGCCTGTTTTCCTTCTTCTCTTTGCTGTCGCCAAAATGTCGACATTACGTAAAAGCGGATAAATTAGCTTTTTATCAGGTTCAGTGAATCGTTACACTGCTCAGCATTGTGTTTTCCGCTCAGGAGGAGTGCATTTTGTCAAAACCTCGTCGTATCAGGCATTTAATTAAAAGTTTTATTGAGAGTGATGCCAGCAACGGTATGGTGTTAATTCTGGCTGCCGTGGTGGCGATGGTTCTCGCGAACAGTGCGTCCACCGCTCAGGGCTACCAGGCGCTGCTGGAGACACCGGTGCAGATTCGCTTCGGTGAGCTGGATATCAGCAAAAATCTGTTGTTATGGATCAATGACGCCCTGATGGCGCTGTTCTTCCTGCTGATTGGTCTGGAGGTGAAGCGTGAACTCATCTCGGGTGAACTGGCCAGCCGCGATCGGGCCGTCTTCCCGGTTATTGCCGCCTTAGGGGGAATGGCGGCGCCTGCCATCCTGTTTTTACTGTTTAATCACGGTGATGAGATCGCCCGCAATGGCTGGGCCATTCCCACCGCGACGGATATCGCTTTTGCGCTGGGCGTGCTGGCCCTGCTGGGCAGCCGTGTCCCGACGGCCCTGAAAGTTTTTTTGATGGCGCTGGCAATTATCGATGACCTGGGGGCGATTATCATTATCGCGCTGTTCTATACCAGCGATCTCTCAGTCACGTCCCTCAGCGTGGCGGTAGGAGCCATTGTCGTGCTGGCCATCCTGAACCGGTGTAACGTGCGTAATATCGCCGTTTATATGCTGGTTGGGCTGGTGCTGTGGACTGCGGTACTGAAGTCCGGCGTCCATGCAACGCTTGCGGGCGTCGTCGTCGGCTTCTTTGTCCCGCTGGAAGAGAAAGACGGTCACTCGCCGGCTGAACATCTGGCGCATGGCTTGATGCCCTGGGTGAACTGGCTGATTCTGCCGCTGTTTGCCTTCGCCAACGCCGGGATTTCCCTGACAGGGATTACCTTTGGCGATGTGCTGTCACCCGAGCCGCTGGGCATCATCCTTGGCCTGCTGATCGGTAAGCCATTAGGGATTACCCTGTTCTGTTGGCTGGCGGTAACGCTGAGGCTGGCGGTGCTGCCCAATGGCACGACGCTGCGCGATATCATGGCGATTGGCGTGCTGTGCGGCATTGGTTTTACGATGTCGATCTTTATCAGCTCGCTGGCTTTTGATGCGGCTCATGAACAGCTGGTGACATTCTCGAAGCTGGGGATTCTGAGCGGTTCACTGCTCTCGGCCGTACTGGGTTACACGTTATTGCGATATAAACTGCGGTAAACGAAAGGAGGCGCACGCCTCCTTTTTGTCTTCCCCGACGCGGTTATGCAGCCAGGGCGAACATAACAGATTACCTTTTTGCGTACGGGGATAACGCGAAAAGGGCAGATATCGGATCGGGGCGGCACAGGCTGAATCATGGGCACCTACCGCTTATGCCTGATAGCGTTTTCCCGTCGTCCGTGGGCTATCCGTTGTCACAGAAAGGCGAGCTTTGAAGCGGTTCGTCATCTGCGCGGGCTGTCTGGCGAAGGAAGCGGGAAAGAGGAAGGTCGGCAGTGAATCGCAGACATAAAAAAACCGGCTCAGAGCCGGTTCTTTCAACAAAGCGATAAACAAAAGGCGATTAAGCCAGTTTGTTGATCTGTGCAGTCAGGTTTGCTTTATAACGTGCAGCTTTGTTTTTGTGGATCAGACCTTTAGCAGCCTGACGGTCCACGATTGGTTGCATTTCATTAAATGCATTCTGCGCAGCAGCTTTGTCGCCTGAAGCGATCGCCGCGTATACTTTCTTAACGAAGGTACGCATCATAGAGCGACGGCTTGCGTTATGCTTGCGACGTTTCTCAGATGTTACGGCACGTTTCTTAGCTGATTTGATATTAGCCAAGGTCCAACTCCCAAATATGTTCGATAGAGACAAATCAAAGGCCGAGGACTATGCCTTTTGGACCTTCTGTTGTCAATGGATTTGTGCAAATAAGCGTCGTTCACAAGTGATAACCTGCACGACACTCGGTTACGTATTTGATGGCGCAAGATTCTACCAGCTTCTGTGTCCTGAATACAGTATTTCGCAACAAAATTCTCTTTGTGGCTCTGCGTGCCGGTAAATACGGCCTGTTACGCATGAAAGGCGTGTTCACGGGTTAACCTCGGCGGCTTTCGAGGGTATAATCCGCCGATTTCCACCGGTTTGAGTCAGCCATGAAGTTTATCCGCGGTATTCATAATCTTAATGCGCAGCATCACGGCTGCGTTCTGACCATTGGTAATTTCGATGGTGTGCACCGCGGCCATCAGGCGCTGATGGGGCGGTTGATGGAAGAGGGCCGGAAGCGTCAATTGCCGGTCATGGTGATGGTATTTGAACCTCAGCCGCTGGAACTGTTTGCTGGTGGCAATGCCCCTGCCAGACTGACCCGCCTGCGCGAAAAACTCAGGTACCTGGCAGAAATCGGCGTGGATTATGTGCTGTGCGTGCGGTTCGACCATCGCTTCGCCGCACGCTCGGCGCAAAGTTTTATCAGCGAATTGCTGGTGAGCAAACTGGGCGTGAACTACCTGGCCGTTGGGGATGATTTCCGCTTTGGCGCTGGTCGGCAGGGGGATTTCCTGCTATTACAGAAAGCCGGAGTAGAATACGGTTTCGACGTCGTCAGCACAGAAACGTTTTGCGACGGCGGTAAACGCATCAGCAGCACGGCGGTGCGTCAGGCGCTGGCTGAGGACAATCTGGCGCTGGCGCAGTCGCTGTTGGGCCATCCTTTCAGTATCTCAGGGCGCGTGGTGCACGGTGATGCACTGGGACGCACGCTGGGATTCCCTACTGCCAATCTCCCTTTACGCCGCTGCGTCTCGCCGGTCAAAGGCGTGTATGCGGTAGAAGTCGAGGGCCTGGGGCCGAAACCCCTGCCCGGCGTCGCCAACATTGGCACGCGCCCGACAGTAAAAGGTTTACGCCAACAGCTTGAAGTTCACCTGTTGGACATCAATATGGATCTCTATGGTCGCCACATTGATGTGGTATTGAAGCAGAAAATACGAAACGAGCAGCGCTTTGCTTCACTGGACGCGTTGAAAGAGCAAATTGCGAAAGACACGGTAACGGCCCGACAATTTTTTGGCCTGTAACCTGAGCAAAAAACGGAATCGAGAATCTGATGAGTGACTATAAATCTACCCTGAATTTGCCGGAAACGGGGTTCCCCATGCGTGGCGATCTGGCCAAACGCGAACCGGGAATGCTGCAGCGTTGGTATGATGACAATCTTTACGGCATCATCCGCGAAGCCAAAAAAGGGAAAAAAACCTTTATCCTGCATGATGGCCCTCCTTATGCGAACGGCAGCATTCATATTGGTCACTCTGTTAACAAGATTCTGAAAGACATTATCGTCAAGTCGAAAGGCATGGCGGGCTACGATTCACCGTATGTGCCGGGCTGGGACTGTCACGGTTTGCCTATCGAGCACAAAGTTGAGCAGATGATCGGTAAGCCGGGCGAGAAAGTCACCGCCGCCGAATTCCGCGAAGCCTGCCGTAAATACGCGGCCGAACAGGTTGAAGGACAGAAAGCCGACTTCATTCGTCTGGGCGTGCTGGGCGACTGGGATCGTCCTTACCTGACGATGGATTTCACGACCGAAGCGAATATCATTCGTGCGCTGGGCAAAATCATCGGTAATGGCCACCTGCACAAAGGCGCCAAGCCGGTGCACTGGTGCATGGATTGCCGCTCTGCGCTGGCGGAAGCGGAAGTTGAGTATTATGACAAAACGTCGCCCTCCATCGATGTCATGTTTAATGCCGTGGATGCGGATGCCGTGCGTGCGGCATTTGGAGTAACGGCCTCAGAAGGCCCCGTTTCGCTGGTCATCTGGACAACCACGCCGTGGACCATGCCTGCTAACCGCGGCATCTCTCTGCACCCCGAATTTGACTATCAGCTGTTGCAGATTGAGGGCCGCAGCCTGATCCTGGCGAAGGATCTGGTTGAGAGCGTCATGAAACGCGCGGGCGTCAGCGACTGGACTGTGCTGGGCACCTGCCAGGGCGCAGCACTGGAGCTTCAACTGTTCCATCACCCTTTCCTGGCGCAGATCCAGTCGAAGGTGGTTCTGGGCGATCACGTGACGCTGGATGCCGGTACCGGTGCGGTTCACACAGCACCGGGTCACGGTCCGGATGACTATGTGATCGGTCAGAAATACGGTCTGGAAACGGCGAATCCGGTTGGGCCTGATGGCGCCTACCTGCCCGGTACCTATCCCGGGCTTGACGGCATTAACGTCTTTAAAGCTAACGAGTTGATCGTTGAACTGCTGAAAGAGAAGGGCGCGTTGCTGCATGTTGAAAAACTGCTGCACAGCTACCCGCACTGCTGGCGCCATAAAACCCCGATCATCTTCCGTGCTACCCCGCAGTGGTTTATCAGCATGGATCAGAGAGGCCTGCGCGCGCAGTCCCTGAAAGAGATTAAAGGCGTTCAGTGGATCCCGGACTGGGGCCAGGCGCGTATTGAATCCATGGTCGCCAACCGTCCTGACTGGTGTATTTCCCGTCAGCGTACCTGGGGCGTCCCAATGGCGCTTTTCGTCCATAAAGAGACCGAAGAACTGCACCCGGACACCCTGTCGTTGATGGAAAAAGTGGCGCAGCGCGTTGAGCAGGACGGTATTCAGGCATGGTGGGATCTCGATCCCCGCGATCTGATGGGCGATGATGCCGACAATTATGTGAAGGTGCCGGATACGCTGGACGTCTGGTTCGATTCAGGATCGACCAGCTATTCCGTCGTGGATGCGCGCCCGGAATTTGGCGGTAATACGCCGGATATGTATCTGGAAGGATCGGATCAGCACCGTGGCTGGTTTATGTCCTCGCTCATGATCTCGACAGCGATGAAAGGCAAAGCGCCTTATCGTCAGGTGCTGACGCATGGCTTTACCGTTGATGGTCAGGGCCGCAAGATGTCCAAATCCATTGGTAATACCGTTGCGCCGCAGGATGTGATGGATAAGCTCGGGGCAGACATTCTGCGCCTGTGGGTTGCTTCGACCGATTACTCGGGCGAAATGGCCGTTTCTGACGAAATCCTGAAGCGCTCTGCCGATGCCTATCGTCGTATCCGTAACACGGCGCGTTTCCTGTTAGCGAACCTGAGCGGCTTTAATCCGGCCACCGATCTGGTTAAACCGGAAGAGATGGTGGTGGTCGATCGCTGGGCGGTAGGACGTGCGCAGGCGGCGCAGGCGGATATCGTGGCTTCCTACGAGCACTACGATTTTCACGAAGTGATTCAGCGCCTGATGCAGTTCTGCTCCATTGAGATGGGCTCCTTCTATCTGGATATCATCAAAGACCGTCAGTACACCGCGAAAGGTGACAGCCTGGCGCGCCGTAGCTGTCAGTCTGCGCTGTGGCACATTGTGGAAGCGCTGGTGCGCTGGATGGCGCCGATCATGTCTTTCACAGCCGATGAGATCTGGGGCTATTTGCCGGGCGATCGCGCGAAGTATGTGTTCACTGAAGAGTGGTACACCGGCCTGTTTGGTCTGCCTGAAAACGAAGCGCTGAACGATGCGTACTGGGCTGAACTGCTTAAAGTGCGCGGTGAAGTGAACAAGGTGATTGAGCAGGCACGTAGCGATAAACGCATTGGTGGCGCGCTGGAAGCCTCTGTCACGCTGTATGCTGATGCCGAGCTGGCGGCGAAGCTGAAGGCGCTGGGTAATGAGCTGCGCTTTGTGCTGCTGACCTCCGGTGCTGAGGTTGCCGACTACGCTCAGGCTGACGCTGATGCGCAGCAAAGTGAACTGGTAAAAGGTCTGAAAATCGGCCTGCACAAAGCCGAAGGCGAGAAATGTCCGCGCTGCTGGCACTACACTACTGACGTCGGTCAGAACCCTGAGCACGCTGCGGTGTGCGGTCGCTGTTACACTAACGTAGCCGGAAACGGTGAAGAGCGTAAGTTTGCCTGATGAGTAGACCTGTTTTCTCCACCGGATTGCGCTGGCTGTGGCTGGTGCTGGTTGTTATCGTTGTTGATTTTGTCAGCAAGCAGTGGGTAATGAACAACATGATGCTGCATGAAACGCAGCCGCTGATGCCGTTCCTTAACCTGTTTTACGCGCACAATTACGGCGCGGCGTTCAGTTTCCTCGCGGATAAAGGCGGCTGGCAGCGCTGGTTCTTCGCCGGTATTGCGCTGGCGATTGTGGTGTCGCTGCTGGTGATGATGTATCGCAACAGCGCTCAACAGAAGATCGCCAACAGTGCTTATGCGCTCATTATCGGCGGCGCTGTCGGTAATCTGTTTGATCGTGCGTATCATGGCTTCGTGGTGGATTTTATCGATTTCTATATCGGTAACTGGCACTTTGCTACATTTAATATCGCTGACTGCGGCATCTGTATCGGTGCGGCGTTGGTGGTGCTGGAAGGGTTTTTTAATCCGTCCAGCAAGCAGGTTAAAAAAGGGTAAACCATGACTGAGTCTGTACAGCGCGACAGCGCGGTGTTGTTGCATTTCGTTCTGAAGCTGGAAGATGGCTCAGTGGCGGAATCCACCCGCGCCAGCGGTAAACCTGCGCTGTTTCGTCTGGGTGACGGTAGCCTGTCCGGCGCGCTGGAACAGGCACTGCTGGGCTTAAAAGCCGGGGATAAACATCAGTTCTCACTGGCACCGGAAGAGGCGTTTGGCGGTGTCAGTCCTGATCTGATCCAGTACTTTTCGCGTCGCGACTTTAATGAAGCGGGCGAGCCTGAGATTGGGGCTATTATGCTGTTTACCGGCATGGGCGGCAGTGAAATGCCGGGCGTGATTCGCGAAATCAATGGTGATTCAATCACCGTTGATTTTAACCATCCGCTGGCAGGCCATCGCGTTCAGTTTGACATTGAGGTGCTGGAAATCGATCCGGTACTGGAGGCGAACCATGCAAATTCTGCTGGCTAATCCACGTGGTTTTTGTGCTGGCGTCGATCGCGCCATCAGCATTGTTGAAAACGCACTGACGCTGTTTGGTGCGCCGGTCTATGTGCGTCATGAAGTGGTACATAACCGCTATGTGGTGGACAGCCTGCGCCAGCGCGGCGCAATTTTTATTGAGCAAATCAGCGAAGTGCCGGATGGTGCTATCCTGATTTTCTCTGCCCATGGCGTTTCTCAGGCGGTACGTAACGAAGCGAAAAGCCGTGATCTCACGGTCTTTGATGCGACCTGCCCCCTGGTGACCAAGGTGCACATGGAAGTCGCGCGCGCCAGCCGCCGGGGCGAAGAGTCGGTGCTGATTGGTCACGCCGGGCACCCGGAAGTCGAAGGCACCATGGGGCAGTACAATAACCCCAAGGGCGGCATGTATCTGGTGGAGTCCCCGGATGACGTCTGGAAACTGGACGTTAAAGATCATGACCGGCTGTCTTTCATGACGCAAACCACGCTGTCGGTCGATGATACCTCTGAAGTGATTGATGCGTTGCGTGCCCGTTTCCCGAAAATTGTCGGCCCACGTAAAGATGATATCTGCTATGCCACGACAAACCGGCAGGAAGCGGTAAGGGCACTCGCTGAAGAGGCGGATGTCGTGCTGGTAGTCGGATCTAAAAACTCGTCAAACTCTAACCGTCTGGCCGAACTGGCGCAGCGCATGGGTAAAGCGGCTTATCTGATCGACGATGCAGAGGATATCCAGCCCGAATGGATCGCCACGGCCCGCTGTGTTGGCGTCACCGCGGGTGCATCGGCACCGGATATTCTGGTGCAGAATGTCATCAGCCGTCTGCAGGCGTTAGGTGGCGGCGAAGCCAGAGTCCTGGAAGGGCGGGAAGAAAATATCGTGTTTGAAGTCCCCAAAGAGTTGCGGGTTGATGTCCGCAACGTGCAGTGACAACAAACCTGTAGTAGCAAAAAGGCCGACTCTGTTCGGCCTTTTTGCTATCCGCCGCCCGGCCAACGACGAGGTGAAATTGCTTTTACTGATAATCGCCTTCGCCTGGCATAAAAATTCTTATTATCCCCGAGAAAAAGTGGCGCAGTTGTTATCTCATGGTTAACCTGATTGCGCTTGCATGCATAGTTTTGTTTTAGGAATGAATAAATATGAAGAATATCCGCATTGCCATCGTGGGTGCGCCGGGACGCATGGGCCGTAACCTGATTCAGGCGGTCGTTCATGCCAACGGCGTGGATCTGGGCGCGGCACTGGCACGTCCGGGCTCGTCATTAATCGGCACCGATGCTGGTGAACTGGCGGGCGTGGGCAAACTGGACGTTCCCGTTGTCGATGATCTGCGTGCTGTGATGGATGATTTTGACGTCTTAATCGATTTCACCCGTCCCGAAGGGACGCTGGCCTACCTGGCACTGTGCCGTGAACACCGCAAGGCAATGATTATTGGTACGACCGGATTTGACGAAGCCGGTAAGGCGGCGATTCGTGATGCGGCAACAGAGACGGGGATTGTCTTTGCGGCGAACTTCAGCGTTGGCGTCAATCTGGTTCTGAAGCTGCTGGAGAAAGCCGCTACCGTGATGGGCGATTATGCGGATATTGAGATTATCGAAGCGCATCATCGTCACAAAGTGGACGCTCCTTCAGGAACGGCGCTGGCCATGGGGGAAGCCATTGCCGACGCCATGGACTGGAAACTGGCTGATCATGCCGTTTACAGTCGCGAAGGGCACACCGGCGAACGTAAGGCTCAAACCATTGGTTTTGCAACAGTGCGAGCCGGTGACATTGTCGGCGAACACACGGCCATGTTTGCAGACGAGGGAGAGCGTGTAGAGATTACTCATAAGGCGTCAAGCCGTATGACGTTTGCTAATGGCGCGGTTAAGGCGGCATTATGGGTAAGTGCGAAGAAAAAAGGGCTTTACGATATGCGTGATGTCCTTGATTTAGCCAGTTTGTAATGGGTTTTACCTGTGTGATGTGGTGATTTCAATCGCTAATTCATTGATTGAAAAAGGGCAATAATATTATTGCCCTTAATTTTGTAAAAAATAAGCCTCTTGTTTATTTTTTCTGTATAAATGCTCATAAACTTATTTATTCTCTCTTCATCTTAACGGTAAACCTATTAAATTTGACCATTTGGTCAAAATTAATAGCCTTCTCAGGCAGAATAATGCTTCTCCACGATGAGCAAACGATTATTTGATTGTGTTTGCCCCTGTTTTTGTCCCTTATCCTCTTTTTTTTCGCTCTGAGCCTGAAAAGATGTTAAAAAAGTGGCTTCAGGGTGGACAAGTACCAGAGCGATCATTAGAATGCGCGCAATTTGCCAAAAATTGACCACTCAGGCCGTTTTTGCATTGATTCAGATCATCATTATGAATTAATATGCAGATATTGTGACTGTTTATTCCCTGGAGGATGTTTTGATTAAGTCAGCGCTCTTGGTTCTGGAAGACGGAACCCAATTCCACGGTCGGGCCATCGGGGCTACAGGGTCGGCAGTGGGGGAAGTCGTTTTCAATACGTCAATGACTGGTTATCAAGAAATCCTCACTGATCCTTCCTATTCTCGTCAAATCGTTACTCTCACTTATCCTCATATCGGCAACGTTGGTGCCAACCCCGCCGATGAAGAATCCAGCCAGATTCACGCTCAGGGGCTTGTCATTCGCGACCTGCCACTTATTGCCAGCAACTACCGCAGCGAAGAGAGCCTGTCAGCCTATCTGCAGCGCAATAACATTGTTGCTATTGCCGATATTGATACACGTAAGCTGACGCGTCTGCTGCGCGAGAAAGGCGCGCAGAATGGCTGCATTATCGCGGGCGACAATCCGGATGCCGCTCTGGCCTTACAGAAAGCGCAGGCCTTCCCGGGGTTGAAAGGGATGGATCTGGCGAAGGAAGTGACGACGCCAGAAACCTATACCTGGCTGCAGGGGAGCTGGACGCTGGAAGGGGATTTACCCGCGCAGACGTCAGCAGAAGCGCTGCCCTACCATGTTGTGGCTTACGATTATGGCGCTAAGCGCAATATTCTGCGCATGCTGGTCGACCGCGGCTGCCGTCTGACGGTTGTCCCGGCTAAAACGCCCGCCGAAACCGTTCTGGCGATGAATCCGGATGGCATCTTCCTGTCAAACGGTCCGGGTGATCCGGAGCCCTGCGATTACGCCATTGAGGCGATTGAAGCCTTTCTGAAAACCGACATTCCGGTGTTTGGCATTTGCCTTGGCCACCAGTTGCTGGCACTGGCCAGCGGCGCAAAAACCGTAAAAATGAAGCTGGGTCACCACGGTGGTAACCACCCGGTGAAAGATCTCGATAACAATCGCGTCATGATTACGGCACAGAACCACGGCTTTGCGGTGGATGAAACCCATCTGCCCGCCAGTCTGCGGGTAACGCATATTTCGCTGTTTGATAAAACCGTGCAGGGTATCCATCGCACCGACAAGCCTGCGTTCAGCTTCCAGGGCCATCCTGAAGCCAGCCCGGGGCCGGGTGATGCCGCACCGTTATTTGACCACTTTATCGAGTTGATTGACGCATTCCGTTCGAAAGCAAAGTAATCAGGAGCTAATCATGCCAAAACGTACAGATATAAAATCCATCCTGATTCTTGGTGCCGGTCCGATTGTGATCGGTCAGGCCTGCGAATTCGACTATTCCGGTGCCCAGGCCTGTAAAGCCCTGCGCGAAGAGGGTTACCGCGTCATTCTGGTGAACTCGAACCCGGCGACCATTATGACCGACCCGGAAATGGCCGATGCAACCTACATCGAGCCGATTCACTGGGAAGTGGTACGTAAGATTATTGAGAAAGAGCGCCCGGATGCGGTGTTGCCAACCATGGGCGGCCAGACGGCGCTGAACTGTGCGCTGGAGCTGGAACGTCAGGGCGTTCTTGACGAGTTTGGCGTAACCATGATCGGTGCCACGGCCGATGCGATCGATAAAGCGGAAGACCGCCGCCGCTTCGACGTGGCGATGAAAAGCATTGGTCTGGATACGGCGCGCTCCGGTATCGCACATACGATGGAAGAAGCGCTGGCAGTGGCTGCCGATGTCGGCTTCCCCTGCATTATTCGTCCGTCGTTCACTATGGGCGGCACCGGTGGCGGTATCGCGTATAACCGCGAAGAGTTTGAAGAGATCTGCGAACGCGGACTCGATCTTTCGCCTACCAACGAGCTGTTAATCGACGAATCGCTGATTGGCTGGAAAGAGTATGAGATGGAAGTTGTGCGTGACAAAAACGACAACTGCATCATTGTCTGCTCTATCGAAAACTTTGACGCCATGGGCATTCACACCGGTGACTCCATTACGGTGGCGCCCGCACAGACGCTGACCGACAAAGAGTACCAGATCATGCGTAACGCCTCGCTGGCGGTACTGCGTGAGATCGGCGTGGAAACCGGTGGCTCCAACGTCCAGTTCGCGGTGAACCCGAAAAATGGCCGTCTGATCGTCATCGAGATGAACCCGCGTGTGTCACGCTCTTCAGCGCTGGCATCGAAGGCCACCGGATTCCCGATTGCAAAAGTGGCCGCGAAACTGGCGGTAGGCTTTACGCTGGATGAACTGATGAACGATATCACTGGGGGACGCACACCAGCCTCGTTCGAGCCGTCTATCGATTATGTCGTGACAAAAATTCCTCGCTTCAACTTTGAAAAATTTGCCGGTGCGAATGACCGTCTGACCACCCAGATGAAATCGGTGGGTGAAGTCATGGCGATTGGCCGTACTTTCCAGGAGTCGGTGCAGAAAGCACTGCGTGGTCTGGAAGTGGGAGCTAATGGTTTTGACCCGAAAGTGCATCTGGACGATGCGGAAGCGTTGACCCGCATTCGTCGTGAGCTGAAAGATGCCGGTTCGGATCGTATCTGGTACATCGCGGACGCGTTCCGTGCAGGCATGTCGGTCGATGGCGTATTTAATCTTACCAATATTGATCGCTGGTTCCTGGTGCAGATTGAAGAGCTGGTTCGCCTGGAAGAGCAGGTAGCGCGTGAAGGCATCAATGGCCTTAACGCGGATTTCCTGCGCGCGCTGAAGCGCAAAGGTTTTGCCGACGCACGTCTGGCAGCCCTGGCGGGCGTCGCGGAAGGCGAGATTCGTAAACTGCGTCAGCAGCATCATCTTCACCCAGTCTATAAGCGCGTGGATACCTGTGCGGCGGAATTTGCAACAGATACCGCTTATATGTACTCCACCTATGAAGAAGAGTGCGAAGCTCATCCTAATCAGGATCGCGACAAGATTATGGTGCTGGGTGGCGGACCAAACCGTATTGGTCAGGGCATTGAGTTTGACTACTGCTGTGTCCACGCAGCACTGGCGCTGCGTGAAGATGGCTATGAAACCATCATGGTCAACTGTAACCCGGAAACCGTGTCCACCGATTACGACACTTCTGACCGCCTCTACTTTGAACCTGTCACGCTGGAAGACGTGCTGGAAATCGTGCGCATCGAAAAACCGAAAGGCGTTATCGTGCAGTACGGTGGACAAACGCCACTGAAACTGGCTCGCGCGCTGGAAGCGGCAGGTGTGCCGGTCATTGGCACCAGCCCGGATGCCATCGATCGCGCAGAAGACCGTGAACGTTTTCAGCAGGCGGTTGACCGTCTGAGTCTGAAGCAGCCAGCTAACGCCACCGTCACCACGCTGGAGCAGGCGGTTGAAAAAGCGGCGGGCATTGGTTATCCGCTGGTGGTCCGCCCGTCTTATGTCCTGGGCGGACGCGCCATGGAAATTGTCTACGACGAAATCGACCTTAAACGCTATTTCCAGACGGCGGTGTCAGTGTCCAACGATGCGCCGGTCTTGCTGGATCGCTTCCTGGATGATGCCGTCGAAGTCGATGTGGATGCTATCTGCGACGGTGAGCGCGTGCTGATCGGCGGTATCATGGAACATATCGAGCAGGCTGGCGTTCACTCGGGTGACTCGGCCTGTTCTCTGCCGGCCTACACTTTGAGTCAGGATATTCAGAATGTCATGCGTCAGCAGGTTGAAAAACTGGCGTTTGAGCTAAATGTGCGTGGCCTGATGAACGTACAGTTTGCGGTCAAAGACAACGAAGTTTACCTGATTGAAGTTAACCCGCGTGCGGCGCGTACCGTCCCGTTCGTGTCAAAAGCAACCGGCGTTCCGCTGGCAAAAGTGGCAGCCCGCGTAATGGCAGGCAAAACGCTGGCGGAGCAGGGCGTCACCAAAGAGGTGATTCCACCTTACTACTCTGTCAAAGAAGTGGTGCTGCCGTTTAACAAATTCCAGGGCGTTGACCCGATTCTGGGACCTGAAATGCGTTCAACCGGGGAAGTCATGGGCGTGGGCCGTACCTTTGCCGAGGCGTTTGCCAAGGCGATGCTGGGTGCGCAAAGCAACATGAAGAAAACCGGACGTGCGCTGCTGTCCGTTCGTGAAGGCGACAAGAAACGTATCGTTGATCTCGCGGCGAAGTTGCAGAAGTTTGGTTTTGAACTGGATGCGACGCACGGTACGGCTGTGGTACTGGGCGAGGCCGGTATTAACCCGCGCCTGGTGAATAAGGTTCACGAAGGCCGCCCGCACATTCAGGACCGCCTGAAAAACGGTGAGTACGCCTATATCGTAAATACCACAGCAGGTCGTCAGGCGATTGAAGACTCCAAGCTGATTCGTCGCAGCGCACTGCAATATAAGGTGCATTACGACACGACGCTGAACGGTGGCTTCGCAACGGCAATGGCGCTAAATGCCGATCCAACCGAAAAAGTCATTTCGGTGCAGGAGATGCATGCGCAAATCCTTGCGCATAAATAGCGCAGACTGAGCGCTCAGGCCCCTGTCGGGAGCCTCTGCCATAAGCAGAGCACTTCTGGCAGGGGCTTTTTTTTGCAGTACGTCCAGTTCACATCGCATGTGTTTACACGATGTGCCTGTAAAGCTGATGCAGAGAGTGTTGTATTGCAACAGCCTGACCAGCGTGCCTTTTCTGTCTCACGCCACCATTCGCACCCCGTCTAAATGCGGCTGTGGCTCTCGGC